>ERZ780144.340-NODE-340-length-67412-cov-9.364906_pt1 | contig 67412 bp, 66 predicted proteins | sample MGYA00511380_ERZ780144 | MGnify/ENA primary metagenome ERZ780144 (study PRJEB29588, sample SAMEA1965858) | human gut metagenome | biome: human gut; feature: human-associated habitat; material: faeces | place: Denmark | collected 2008/2010 ... | reverse complement strand
AAACACTTGATTTAAAGATGAAAAATTTGGATACCGAGATTTCTTCACTGACAACGGAATACGACACCGTAAAAAATACAATATCCAAAAACATAGAAAAATCATTTAAGCGGTATAATGCATAAAAATTTATTTACAAATGTGAAATTTATTTTTCGTAAACTTGCGGCTTTTTAACTTTTCAATTCTGTTCTGTATAAATTCAGCGTTATGTGAAAAAGGTTTTTCTGATAAAAATTTTCTATAATATCTTTGAGCAGCATTTGTTTTCCCCATTTTGTCAAAGCAAATACCTATGCCCGCATATGCTTTATAGTAATCAGGGTTTAACTTTAGCAGTTCATGAAGAACGTTTGAAGCTTCTCTGTACTTTCCTAATTTCATTAAAAGTGTAGACTTGTGGTCGTAAGCTCTTAAGAATCCGGGAGAATTTTCTATGAGTTTTTGATAAATCATTAATGCAAGATCATATTCCTCGCATAATTCATGTGAAATTCCGAGCTGTAAAATTGCTTCGGGATTATCAGGATTAATTTGAATAGCGCGGACGAAGTTTTTTATTGCCCCGCATGAAATCCCCTCAAGCTGATGGCAGACTCCGAGTTCAAAAAATATTTCATAACTGTCATCTTTTAGTTTGGCAGCCATATCCAAATATTTAATGGCTTTAGAATATTGTTTAAGATGCTTATAGCAAACGCCCAGACCGTAATAACTTTCCGCATTGTTTCTGTCTATTAAAATTGCATTTAAATAATTAGAAACAGCTTCTTTATATAAATTTTCCAAACGCAAAGCGTCAGCTTTTTTATAAAAGCTTTCTGCGGCAGTGTTATCACAGATTTGTATATTTGAACTCAACTTCTACCTTCCTTCAATATTAATGATAGTGATTTTTGCAATCTTGAAGAACAACCGTTTGATCTATAACTTTATCAATCATTGGATTTATTATTCTTCTTGTGCTATAAAATTGTTATGAAAAAGTTTTTGGTATGGTTGTTAATATTAACGGGAATGCCTGTATTTGCGGATGAAGTATCTCTTGAAAAGGTGGAAGCGCAAAAAATTCAGCTGCCTAAAACGAATATTAAAACCAAACAGTCACTTGTTGTAAACGATGAACAGGTTATACAGGAGCTTATAAGCCGCCAGAAAGAAAAAGATGTAGAAGATATTGAAAATCTTTGGAAAGGCACTGTTGAAAATAATCAGGTTATCGGATTTGCGCTAAAAAAACTTGCAACTCCCGAAAGTCAGAGAAGAATTCACTCTTCGCTTATGGCCAAAACTTTATCTGCCGTTGTTGCCGGTGCTTCCCTTGCTCCATCACTAATCGGAGCAGATTATATGACCCAATCCTCGGCTTTTGCGGCAGGGCGTCTTGCTCAAAATTTAATTAACCGGAAAAATATGCCGGCGGAAATTCCTTTAACCGATACGGAACTTATTGAGCTTGCGGGACTTGTAGAGAATTTACAGGATAAAATAATCACGGCATACTATAATTACAAAAGTTCTTTGTCTCAGTTGAAAGAAACACGGCAGCGTCTTTTGCTTTATAACAAAAATTATGCAAAAGCCCTTGATGAAGAAGATTTGATGGAAATTACCATTTCTTCCGCTCTTTACGATAATATGAGGGTTGAAGAATTTTACTATATGGAAAATGCAAAGAAATATCATCTTGAGCTTCAGCGTCTTGCAGGCAAAAAGGTTGTGGATAAGCTGAATTTGTACCAGTTTAATTATAATTCGACACTCGTCGGAGAAAAGGCGGTAAGCAAATGATGAAAAAAATATTGTTATCTGCCGTAATATTGAATTTAGCCTTCCCCTGCTTTGCCGTTTCATATGATGACATAACAATGCCCAAACAACCCGCTTACCGTACAGGCTTATCGGAAGAACCCGAAAAAGAATATATGGAGGCAAAAGCAAAAGAAGATAAAGTTCATCAGGAATATGTAAAAAAGGACGCTGAACAATTTGATGCAACTGATTTGACTTTTGCTGATTTAAGTATTAAACAAATATCCAGAGAGGTTGCGGCTGATTTGGAACTTGATCAGGAAGATATGGTCGGCGATTTATCCGTATTATGGCAGGGGGCTGCTGCGCAAAGCGACACAATTAATTTTGCTTTGTATAAACTTGCAAATCCTGACGAGGATAAACCTGATGAAAAATCCGTAAAAAAAGTTTTGACAACAATTGCTAGTATGTCAACGCTGGTCGGCGCGGGTATGGGAAATCCTCTTCTCGCAACAAGCTCAATAATCGGCGGTAATGTACTCGGAATTATGTCACAGGATACAAAAGCTTTAAATTATAAATATACCAAAGTTACAGATGCTGATATGATTATTCTTGTAAGAAAGATTGAAGACCTGCAGCAGCGTACTGTGGATTTATATTATAATTATATGACCGCACGCAAAAAACTTAAAATGATTGAACAAATTGCGGCTGATAGAAAGAAAAATTATGAACTTTCACAAAATATGTCACGTGAAGTCATTTTGATTACTGATGCTTATTACAGAACAGCACTTGATAACAATATGAAAGCAAAATCTGATTTTTATGCAAAACGCGCGGCTCTGGAACAGTTTGTCGGCAGCGATGTTTTTAAACAGTTTGAAAGTGACCTTGAAAAGAGAGATAAGGAAGAAAAGTAATGCGGGTTATTCCCTATGAAGTCAAAAGCGGTGCTGAAAATATGCGGATTGACGCTGAACTGCTTGAATATGCCGTTAATAATCAATTAGAAGAACCGATTTTCAGATTATACGGCTGGCACCCTGCATGCATTTCACTTGGAAGGAACCAAAAAAGCGATTTTTTAGATAAAAAGTTTTTGAAAGAAAATAATATAGATGTTGTACGCCGTCTGACAGGCGGACGGGCTTTATTGCATGATAACGAAATAACATACAGTTATGTCTGTCCCGTATCTTCTTTGCAAAACGGTGAAAATGTTGTCCAATCTTATAAAGAAATATCTCAAATTTTGATTAATTCATTTAAAAAAATAGGAATAGAACTTGACTTTGGCGGTGTTAAAAAGCCGCAAGGACATTTGGATTATTGCATGCTGGTTTCTACGGGGGCGGATTTGTGTTATCAGGGGCGTAAACTTATCGGTTCTGCTCAGTTTAGAAAAGAAGGGTATATTTTACAGCACGGATCTATATTATACGATTACGATTGTCAGCTTCTTGAAAAAATATTTAAAGAAAATGTTGATAGCTCAGCCGTTATCTCTCTCAAAGAAATTAATCCGGCAATATCAAAACAGGATATTATTCAATTGTTAAGTAATGTAAATTTGTCTTAAATGCTTAGTATATCTTGATTTAGAACTTGTTATCCGGCAGAAACTCCATGCACTCATGCAATTTCCGTAAACAAATTTCCTTTATATAAATACGGGGAATTTAAAAATTCACAGGGGATAAGGAAAGATGTTTAACGCAGTACCAATGTTTAATAACGCAATAAACTTACCGGCTTTTTGGTCACTCGGCAACAAGCATTGGGTATCAAATTGGGGCGGTTCGCTGCAAAGTAATATTTTTCCTTCAGGATACTCTCAATTGAATTATGCACTTGGTCAGGGATTTGAAAATCCTAACCATATAAGCCAGTGGAACCCTATGTTAATCGGTTTTAATCTGGGCGGTAATATGATGACAGATCCTGCTTTAACTGCACAGGGAAATCAGACAGCTTACAATTGGGGATTGTCATTAGGTCTTAATACAAGAGTAAGCTCTTTATTATCAACTATTACAGGTATTGAAGCTCAAATTTCTAATATTTTGAAATCCGATAAACTTGATGAATCTCAAAAACAAAGATTACAAGATGTTCTTGATCAAATTCAAAAACTTAAAGAAGAAATTCAAAACGTTAAAGTCAATGTAAATTCTGTTGAATATATTGAAGAATTACAGGGTAAAGTTTTAGAATTAACAAAAACCGCTTCTAAAGTTGCAGAAGAAATTATCAAAGAAATTAAAGAAGCTCAGGAAACAGAAGAAACAGAAGAAGATGAAAATGATGACAGCAATGACGATGTAAGTTCTGATGAAGCTGCTTCTTCCTCTACAGCAGCGGATAATGCTAAAGCTGAAAACGAAGCTGTTGAAATCTGCAAAAATATTTATGACGGCTCAATCGGTTGTGTAGGAACCGATTATGATAAAATCAGAGCGGGTGTTAACGTAATCACTAAAGATAATGTAACTGCAGTATTAAATATGTGGCAGGATCAATATCAGCCTCAATCAGGTGACGATAACATGATTGAAACTATATTTGATGAGGAAATGTTCTGGAATAATGATACAAATACAGGTTTAATCACAACCATCGTTAAAAAACTTGAAGAACGCGCTAAAGAATTAGGCGTAAGAAATGAACTTGCAGGTCAGTTTGCAGTGGCTTATGATGAACTTGACGATACTTTTGTAAATGAAGGTAAAGTTAAAGAAGCTGTTATGACAATTCTTGAAAAAGTCACAGAAGCTGAAAATAAGGCTGACAAAAAAGCCGTAAAAGCAGAAAAATCTGACAGAGCAAAAGAAAAAGCAGATGCTAAAAAAGCTGAAAATGATAAGAAAGCCGCAGAAAAAGCAGAACAAAGAAAAAATCAGTTCAGAGATGATATGAGAGAAATTCTGGGCGATGATAAAGCTGAAGTTTCTGACAAAGTTAAATATGAAAATAATAAATTTGTTATAAGAATTGAAGGTAAAAACTATTATGGCAAAGACTATTTAGAATTGGCAAAAGCTCTTGAAAAAGCAGGTTATGAACCGGCTAAGTATTTGAAAAAACAAACCGCAGGAGCTGTAGCATAAAAAAGTTTAATAATTAATGATTCCTCATATTTGGTAGAAAGAAAAATTGTAGAAGAAAGTTAGCAGGTAAAGTGTGAAATTTAGTCCCCCAAAAGGGGACTTTTTTTTGAAGCTGCAACTTCAACAGATTACAGATTTTCAAGATAAATTTTCGCTATATCTATATCATTTTGGGTTGTTATCTTGATATTTTTGTAACTGCCATTGAGTATATAAACCGTTTGTCCCAGTTCTTCAAGCATTCCGGCATCATCTGTGAAGTTTTGACCGTAGAGTTTTTTATGAGCATCTTTTATAAGATTATATTCAAAAGCCTGCGGTGTCTGAGTGTTATATAATTTTGCACGGTCAATTGTTCTTATAATTTTTCCGTCTATAACTTCTTTTATTGTATCAATTGTTTTTGTGGCAACGGTAAGAGCTTTTTTAGTTTTTACTTCTTCTACTGCACTGTTTACGAGATCTGTTGAAATCATTGGTCTTGCTCCGTCGTGGATTAAAACATAATCGCATTCTGATGCATTAAGCCCGTTAAAAACTGACTCCTGGCGTGTTGCGCCGCCTTCAATAATTCTTACTTTCGGGCTGTTTTTGAAAATCTCTTTTAATTCATCTATAATATTTATGTTTGCACAAATTATAATTTCATCGACATTTGAGTTTTCAAATGCATCAATAGTGTATTTTATAACCTCTTTGCCGTATATTTTTTCTAAGAGTTTGTTTTTGTTTCCAAAGCGCGATGATGTGCCGCCTGCGGGAATTATTGCGTTAACTTTGAAATTCATTTTTGTTTTACTCCTTAAAATGATTATATAATTTGTCGTCTATATCAGTGTAAAATTTTCCGTCTATAATCAGTCCGGCATCGCCGTCTTTTACATCTCCTATTATCGTATAACCGTTCAGGTTTTTCAACAGTGTTTCAGGAACAGCCGCCGCAAGCTGATAATCTTCGCCGCCGTATAAAACCGTGTTCATATCAACGCATGAAGCATGCGGTATTTTTGAAGTATCAACAGAGAGGACTGCTTTGCTTGCTTTAGCAATTTGCATTAATGCATCCGCAAGTCCGTCTGAAGTATCCATCATTGCATAATCTTCCTGTGTATTTTCTGCAATCTGGCGTGATAATTCTCTTTGGGCTGCCGGCATTAGATGAGCTTTTATAAAATGATCGGGAGTTCTTTCCCCGTTGAGTAAAAGTTTTAAACCGTAAGCACTAGAGCCGTGTTCTCCGGAAACTATAATTTTATAACCGGCTTTTGCATTTGACCTTGATGAAATTTTTCGACCTTTAGCCGAGCCGATTGCAGCTGCTGAAATATATATTTTATCACTTCCTGTCAAATCGCCGCCAACAATTTTTACATCCCCTGCCGCCAATTTTGCACCCTCATAAAAATCTTTTACAAAGTTTTCGTCAACATATTTTGGCAAAGAAAGTGATATTGTTAAATATTTAGGTTCCGCTCCCGATGCACAAACATCGCTGATGTTAACCGTTACAGACTTATAACCGAGCTGAAAAGGTGTTATAAAATCCATTTTAAAGTGTACATTTTCTACAAGGCTGTCCTGCGTTACGACAATTCCCAAATCAGGAAGATAAGCACAGTCGTCGCCGATATATTCGGAATTAAGAGTTGATTTAATTATTTTGATTAATTCTTTTTCGTTCATTATACGTCGTGGTCAATAAGTGAGATAAATTCCTGCACCAGTGCCGAGTTCCATTTTTTACCCGCATCCTGTTTAATAACTTCAACTGCTTGTTTCGGAGTAAGTTCGGCTCTGTAAGTTCTGGGTTCTGTCAACGCAAAATAAGCATCGACAATTAGTATAATCTGGGAAGTCATAGGAATTTTTTCTCTTGCAATCTTTGCGGGATAACCTGTTCCGTCCCAGTTTTCGTGGTGGTGCTCGATTATCGGGATAATATCCTGAATATAGCTTATGGGTTTGAGAATTTCCCTTGCCGCTATAATCGGATGTTCTTTAATATGATTTCTTTCTTCTTCTGTCAAAGGAGTTGTTTTTTGAAGCAGTGACGCAGGGAGCATAAGATTTCCGATATCATATAAAAGCATTGCAATTCTTAATCTGTCAATGTCATCTTTCGGCAGGTCAAAACGTTTTGCAAGGCTTACGGCAAGCAGAACTTTTGATTTCATCACGCCGTTATGATGAAGCGGATTATAGGTCTGCGTAAGCATATCGGCGACAGTATAGAGGGCTTCTTTAGGAACATCGTCTTTCGGATTTTGAAGCTTATTTTTAAGTTCTTCCGAAACATCTTTTGCGAGAGGAATATTATGCTTTGAAAGAATGTCCATAAATGTATTAACGGCAATTTCCTGCCAGCTTGTTTCCGAAACAGGTTTAGCTAATGTAACAAGGTTTCTGCCGTTTCTTTTGGAGCTGTACATTGCCTGATCAGTTAATTCAAGAATGTCTTCGATATTATCCGAGTGCTCAAGAAATGTTGCAACACCGATACTTGCGGTAATATGTCCTATGGTATCAAGCTTTTCTTCTTCAAGAGCTTTCCGAATTCTTTCCGCGGCAATCATTGCGCCCGATGAATCTACTCCCGGGAGAATTACGTTAAATTCCTCACCGCCCATCCGCGCAGCCGTATCAATAGAACGTGCATTCTTTTTTAAAACCTCTGCAACAGTTTTAATCGCTAAATCACCGTATGCATGTCCGTATTTGTCATTAATTTGCTTTAAGTGATCTAAATCTAATCCGATTACGCTGAACGCCTGTTTCTGACGCATGGCACGAGTAACTTCTTTTTTTAGATATTCCTCAAAATATCTTCTGTTATAAAGCCCTGTAAGTCCGTCAGTAACAGCCTGAGCTTTAACTTCTTCAAACAAGCCTGCAATTGTTATAGCCATTTCAATCTGTTGTGCAAAAATTGTTAAGAAATCTGTTTCGCCTGATGTAAGGTCTTTTCTTGATGAGAATACATTAAACCAGCCGTAATGTGAATTTCTGGTAAACAGAGGAACCGTAATTATAGATTTACTCGGACTGCCTTCAACAACTTCTTCAATAATTTCATCGGGCACATCCGGCGCTACGGATTTAAGTGTACCGCCGATATCAGGGGTTAACATAATCTTTTTTTCGAGTGCTGCTTTTGCGTAGACGCTTGTTTCATCATAAACCAGTTTTCTAGCCTGTATTGGTCCCTTTATTAGTTTATCAACTCTTTTTATGGATACATCATTGGATTGCGCCAGAACTGTTAAATAAATTCCTTTTTCGTCTTCGCATTTTTTTATGATGTTGCAATGAAGATATCCCAGTTCTCCCTGAATACTGTTTACAATTGTTTCAAGAACACTTTGCAAAGGTCGTGATGCATTCATCATATCCCAGATATGCTGCAGGGTAAGCATTCTTTTATTTGCAATATTGAGTTCTCTTGTACGTTCTTCAATTTCTTTTTCAAGCTGCAGGTTGCGTTCATATATTTCAAGGTAGTCCTGTTTCCCGTTATAAACAGCACTTTCCACTTCTGAGACTTTTCTGTATATATCTTTTAAATTATCAAAAAAACTCATATACTTATTATACACTATGTTTTGAGTTTTGTAATATGTTGTTTACAATATTTATAATTTCTTCGGGGGGGGGGCTGTTTAAACACTGTTCGGCATCCGCTCCCTGAAGCGGGCATTTTCTTGTATGACAGGGCTGGCACTTTAAGTTTCCGTTAAGTGCGAAATACTTCCTGTCATCCCCGAAAGGACCGTATGAAGTCGGCGGGGTACAGCAGAATATTGATATTACTGCAGGAATTTCCGTCGCTCTTGCAAGGTGTGCACTGCCCGAATCGGGAGCCATAACCAGTGCGGCGCGTGAAAATATTTCTATCAAATCTTTAATATTTGTTTGTCCCGCTAAATTTATAAAGTTATTCCCGCCAATGTATGAAATTAAGTCTTTATCACCCGCTGTTCCCGTGAAAACAAGCGAACATTTATCTTTAATCGCTTCGACTACTTTTTTCCAGTTGTCTTTATTCCAATGTTTAAGACGCCATGTTGTTGCAGGACAGATTACAACCATTGGTTTTGATTTATCAAGATCTTTTAAAAGAATGTTAACTTTATCAACTGTTTCTTTACTTGTCGGCGGAAGTGTAAACTTCACTTCATCCGTACCTTCAAGTCCTAAATATTTTGCATACCACATATGCTGGAATATTGCGTGTGTTGAAAAATTCGGATTTGGTGCCGCATCAATAACCTCGTTTCCGCCGAGACTTGAAAATTCTCGTCCGTATTTAAAACAAATTCGTCTTTTTGCACCGCAAAGTTTCATCCAAATCATACTTTTAAACATCATTTGAGTATCTATTGCAATGTCAAAATGTTCATCACGTAAGCTTTTTAATATTTTAAAGAATTCGATTGTATTTTTTATGGAAAACCCTTCTTTTTTCCATTTTTTCAACGGAATGAGAACAGCTCTTTTAACTGCAGGATTATTTTTTACTATATCTATTCCCTTTTCGGAAACAAGCCATGTAACTTCAAAACCGTTTTTTTGTAAAACGTTTGCCAGAGGAATATTAAATATAACATCTCCCAGTGAAGATAATCTTACGAGCATAATTTTTTTTGCCATTTAAAATCCCCTGTCTTGTAAAAAAGCAGCTCCGATTACTCCGGAATAATCACCCAGCATTGCTTTTTTAAACTGTATCTTTTCTGCGGGAACAGGTAATGATTTTGCTCTGGCTTTTTTTATTGTTTTCTGATAAAAATAGTCAACAGCTTCTATTAAACCGCCCCCTAAAATTACTAATTCGGGGTTAACAAAGTTTATAATACTTGCAATCCCGCCCGAAAGATATTCGGATGCTTCTGTTACACATTGCAGTACAAGTTCATCTTCTCTTTCAATTGACTTTTGAATCATGCTTGAAGTTATTGATTTTCCTGTTTCAAGGTAATCCAAAATATAAGATTTTCTGCCTTTTTTCAAAGCTCCTTCAATTCGTCTTTCAATTGCAGAGCGCGAAGCATAAGCTTCTAAACACCCGTGAGCACCGCAAGAACATTGTCTGCCGTTTAAATCAACTATAATATGCCCGATTTCTCCTGCCGTTCCGGTTGCTCCCGTTATTATTTTGCCGTCTTTGATTATTGCTGAACCGACACCTGTTCCGACAAATACGCAGACAAAATCGTCGCATCCTTTGCCTGCACCGAATTTTTGTTCGCCTATTGCCGCTATTTCAACGTCGTTACCTACAAAGACCGGAATATTAAATTTTTCAGATAAAATTCCTTTTATATTCAAATCGTAACAGTCTAAGTTTGCCGCAGCAATCAAAATCCCGTTCTGCCTGTCAATCTGCCCTGCAGCTCCGACACCTATGGAGCTTATGTCATCAAGTGTCTTGCCGCTTTCTTCCAAAAGCTCATCAATGCCTTCCAGCATTTTTTTTATTATATTTTTCGGACCTTTATCTTTTTTCGTTTTCTTCTTGACATGATGCAAAACTTCACCTGTTTCTCTGTCTACAAGTGCAATAAGTATTTTGGTTCCGCCTAAATCAATTCCAATCGAATACTTTTTCATATACTTTAGATTATATATAAAAAATATAAAATTTGCAAAAAGTGTAATTCTCTGATAGCATATTAAATATGAAGGGGGATAGCTAATGAAGTTTATGAAAAAGTTTTTAACAACTTTAGCCATTGTATCGTTTGCGGCTCAAAGTGCTTATAGTGCTGATGTATGGGTTAACGACTTACGAAGAATGTTTACAAACGATTCTTCAATTATTTATGAGATAAACCTCAGGACTTTCGGGGCACAGGATACAAACAAAAATGGTATAATAGATTTTGATGAAGCTGAGGAAAGCGGTACTTTTTTGAACGCTATTGCAAAACTTGACGAGCTTTCGCAAAAAGGTATAAATACCATACATGTTATGCCTATTACACCTGTGGGCAAAACAAAAGCTCTAGGTACCGCAGGTTCTGTCTATGCAGCTTCAAGCTTTAACACTTTAAACCCCCAGCTGGAAAGTAAGCAAAGTGCTTTATCAATAAACGAACAGGCACGAAAATTCATTGATGAAGCTCATAAACGCGATATTCGTGTAATTATAGATTTGCCGTCTTGCGGTTCTTATGACTTATATATGCAAAGACCCGAGCTTTTTATTAAAGATAAATCAGGGCAGCCGGTAGTTCCTGCAGATTGGACAGATGTCAGACTGCTTAATGCAGGAACGGAAAATGCAGTAAATAAAGATGTTTATAATCTTTATAAAGAGTTTGTTGATATGGTAATCGGTCTCGGGGCTGACGGCATCAGAGCCGATGTCGCAACTTTAAAACCTGCAAAATTTTGGAAAGACTTAATAGATTATTCAAGAACTAAAGATCATCAGTTTTTATGGCTTGCTGAAGCTTCCGAAAGCTGGACAACTCCTGTTTCTGAATATGCCGTATTTACTTCTTACGATAAATTGCTTGAAGCAGGCTTTGACGGATATTACGGCAGTTATTTTAATCTCAAAAATTATAAAACAGGAAGAGAACTTATAAATCAAATTTTAACAACAAATGCAAATTTGTCTAAATATGCGGAACCAAAAGCTGTTATCGGAAGTTTTACCACACATGATGAAATGAGCCCGATATTGATTAACGGAACAAAATACAGTGAAATGATTATATGGCTGAATGCCACTTTGCCTGTAAATTCGTATTTTGTGGACGGTTTTGATACGGGAGATAATTATATTTACCTGTGGGCTAATAAGTCAGCTTTCAAATCTTTTACCGATGATGATTATTATTTTGTACACCGCGGAAAGATTGACATATTTAACTTTTCCAGACAGCCGGGAGCTAAAAATGATGATCTTCTTGGTACTTTTATTTTAGCAAACAATGTAAAACGGCAATTTTCAAAGATGATAAACAACGGAAAATTTATTCCTTTAAAAACTTCGGCATCCCCCGTGTTTGCTTATGCAATCAGTTACGGCGGCAAGAGTGTAGTCGTAATCGGAAATTTAAATTTCAGAAATAATGTAGATGTAACAGTTTCTGTTCCGAAGCTTGAAGATAAAAATATTGTTATACCTGTAAAATTAGAAAGTATTCCTATTGCTCAAAAAGGCGGATTTAAAGTTACTTTGCAGCCGGGAGAAACTCAGGTTTTACTGTTAAATGATTTGGAAATTAAGTAAAAAAGCGGTTTTTAAAAACCGCTTTTTATCTTAAATTATACCCTTTTGAAGCTAATGCAGCTATACGTTTTTTATTTTTTCTCATTATCTCTTTTGTACGTTCGGTAAGTTTTCCTGCGGGAGCTTTTTTCTTTTGCTGTTGTTCCTGACCGCCTGATTTAGAGAAAAGAGAACCTGCAACATTTGCGGCACCGGAAACAGCATTCATTACATTTGAAAAAGTCTGTTGTCTGGCTTCTTTTTTCTGCTGGGGAGCAATTTCGTTTTTGAAGTAATTTCTTCTTGTGCTTTCTGCAGCTAAGGCTTTTGCTCGTTCTTTATCGCCTGCATCTGTTGCTGCAAACATTTCTTTTTGCAGATCTTCTGTATTTATATCTGCAAACTCTTCAGATGCTCCTTCTTTTTTTATATTATTTTTAATTCTTTTTTCTTCAGCTTTAGCAGCTTTCTTTTCTTCTTTTGTCATTTTTGTATCTTCTGTTTTTTTGTCAGAAGTATCATTTTTTTGTTCATCTGTTTTCGTTTGTTGTTCGTTCTTTTTGGCTTCTGCTTCAGCTTGTTTTTCTTCTGTTTTTGCCTGTTGTTCGGCTTTTTTCATTTCTGTTTCAGCCTGTTTTTCTTCAGCTTTTGTCTGTTGTTCGTTTTTTTGTGTTTCTCCGTTTTGTTCTGTTTTATTTTCGGCTGTTTCTGTTTTTTCTTTGTTTTCTTTATTTTTTTCTGACGCGTTACCGAATTTTTTATCAGCAAGCATACCTAATGCTGAGACAGTACTAACTGCACCGCCTACCATTCCGAGAATATTTGCAAACTGGCTTTCTCCGCCGAATTCTGTCATAAGCTGGCTTGCGGAAGATAATGCACTTCCGGCAGCCCCTGCAATCTGCATTGATTTGCCGAATGTTGATGCACCTGATTTGCCCAGATTGCTGAGTGTTGCTGCGGAACTTGTAAGAGAAGATGCTACGCCTGCAATTGTTGAAATTTTGCTGAATACGCCGCTTGCTTCTTTACCCTGAACCGCTCTGACATTGTTTACAAGACTTGCGGATGATGCAACCACATTTAATCCTGAGCTTACTGCTCCTAATACACCGCCTGCTGCAGCTCCTGTTCCTGTTGCTCCTGTAGCTACGGAAATAGCACATTGTCCTAATGCCATTAATCCTGCAGTGAGGTTTCCGTTTGCAATATTAATTGTTGCTTTGGTAACACCGCAGGATAAAACGCCGTATGTTCCAACAGTTACCATTACAGTACCTGCTGCTGCTGTAAATGGGTTCATTTGTAAAATATAACCTGTTGATAAAGTTATTTGGAATACATTTTCAGCAATTCCGACAGAACCTAACTGTTTTTGAAGTCTCTTTTGTTTTTCAAGCTCTTTCTTTTCTGCTTCTTTATTCTTTTCTTCAATCAGGTCTGTTTTTTTATTGAATTTTTTCTGGCGTGTTTTTGTTGTTTTTTGAATTCTTACGATTTTTTTTCTGTTTCTTTCAATAGTTCTTCCGTAAGTATTAAATGAAATTCCCAGCTCATTTATTCTTTCATCATTGCTCTGAATTTTGTCTGCATTTGAACTTTGTTGACCGCCAATTGACATTGATGCACTGCCGAGAACCGTATTTTGTTCTTCTTCTCCGTTTGCACTTTGAGGAGCAGCCTGTACAGGCGCTTGATTTTGTTGTTTGTTTTCGTCTTCTGCGATTAATTGTTCGTTTTCTGAAACTAACGTTTCATATTCTGTTAATGCTTCTTCTTGTTTTTTAGCAGCTTCGGTTGATTCTTTAGTCATTTTGATGATTTCTTTTTCATCTTTTTTCATCAACTTTGTAAGCTGTTTAGTTTCTTTTTCAAGTTCTTTAGTTGTTTTATCAGTATCTTTTTTGACATTTTCTGAGTCTTTGCTGTCATCTTTAGCAGAAGCGTTAATATCGTCAACATTATCTTGAGCATCGTCGGTAGTCATTTCTTCATCTTCTTTTTCGGATGAAGTGCTTGTATTGCTTGTTGACGGTACTGCATTAAGTGTTTTTTCGGTATCCTTTTGTTCTTCTGTTTGAGTAACTTTGTTGGGAGGAATTTTTGTATTCTTCTTTTCTTGCTCGGTAGTATTTTCAACTTCTTGTACCTGAGTTGAAGGCGGATTGCTTTTTACTTCCTGAGTTTTTGCGGAAGCTGTTTGAGCTCCTGTATTATCAGAAGCTGTTTCAGTCTGCTGATTATCTGCAGGCTGCGAAGTTTGTACTGCTGTAGTTTCATTACCTTGGTTTTGGCTTTCATTTTCTGCAGCGTTATTTGATACAGTATTTTCTTCTGTTTCTTCACCTGTTACAGAAGCAATTTTATCATTTAATCCGGTAAGTGCGGATATTGCATCAGTGCCTTCTGCCACTGCTGTTTTAGTGGATTTTTCAGCTATTTTCGGTATAGGAGTATTGGCAACGACTTGTGCGGTAAGCCCTATCCCCATACTGACAGTCCCTTTTGCTACATTACGAAAGCCTTTTTTAATTTGCAAATGTGCAATTTGTTGCATACCGACAACTACACGGTATTTACCCATTTTTGATAATGTTGTTCCGTTGTTGTCAGTGAAATTTAATCGTTCTTTGTATTGCGGAATTGTTTCCTGAAGGTATTTTGAGTTTGTTTCTAAAGCTTCATTTTCTTCAGGAATTGATTTATCTAAAAATGATTGTTCTTTTCTTGTTTTGTTGTTAAATTCTTGAATTGCTTTTTCTGATTCGTTGTTAAGACTTTCAATATCTTTGTTGTTATCAGCTATTGTTTGTTTGTGTTTTCTAACTTCATTTTTAGATGATTCGTCCATGTTCTCATCGGAAGAATTATTTGAATTTTTGCTGTTTAATTCTTCATCAATTTCTTCTGATGATTTACCTGTCAAATTTTCGAGTTCTTTTTTAGCTTCTTTATTTTCATCTTCTTTAGTTTTAATTGCATCCTGTCGTCTAGCTTCTTCTTCCTGGTATTCTTTAACAAGTTTTGCAATTTTTTTATTGGCAATTGCAGCGACTATTTTATCGCTTTTTGCATCTTTAGATGATTGTTTTGCATATTTGAACTGTTTTAACAAATCACTGTTGATATCTCCTGATTCGTTAATTAATTCTTTAATATTATCATCTGTAATAATAAAATCTTCCTGTTGTGTATCGTTGCTTTGTTCTGCAGCTGTTTGCTGATCTTTTTCTTCATTATTGGCAGGAATATTTTCTTGATTTTTTTCTGTACTTTGAGCTGTTTCTTCTGCTGTTTTGACTTCTTGCGGAGCTTTTTCCGTATCTGCAGCACTTTCGTTAGGATTAGAAATGCTGTTTTCTATTCCCATAAGAGAAGCTATATTATTAACAGATTGTGTTGTTTCATCCGTATATTCTTTTGTTTCGTTACCGGCTTCATTGGCTTCTTTAGCTAAAAGCTTACCGTTAGCCATAGCAATGATAGATCTTAAAAAGCCGATTTCCTGTGAAGCTGATTTACGTGTAGCTTTGTAGTTAGCTTTTGATGTATAGTCGGCAAGAGTGTCGCCGATTTCAATTGTTTCATCCGCTAATTCTTCGCCTAATACTGCCAGAATATTTATTTGATTTAAAGATTTTGCGATTTCTGTTTTATCAATTTGAAAATCGTCGGAATTTGAATTTTTATCTTCAAGCATTCCTGTAATTTCGGCATAGCGGCTTGCTTCTTTATCTGTTAAAGTTTCTCCGTTATTTACTTTATTTTGCAGAGTTCTCCATTCTCTGATTTGTTCTTCGTATTCTTTTAAAGAAGCCATTTTAGCTTCCATTCTGTCTTTAATACTTCTTTCCTGTTTTTGTTTTTCAGGTAAAAGGTCTTCTATTTCGTCATTTATTTTTTCGTTAGTTTCGTTACATTTATCAATTTTCTTTTCGGCTTTTGGAATTAACTCGAGAAAACCTTCTTTTTCGGTAACTTCATCTGCGCTTCCTTCTTCCTCTGCATTGGCTGTTTCGTAGTTTGTACCTGTTTCCTGCTGAATAGTGTTAGCCATGTCAACTATTTCTTTCGGTACATTTACACCATTGTTAGCCATTTGAAGTATTTCTTCTGCTGAATATTGTGACCAAACCGGATCATTAATAACGCCTTTTTCTTTGGCATATCCGTCTGCAGTGTATTTCATATCAATGTATGCTTTATTTGCATTGGTTGAATAAATTTTGACGTTTCTTACTTCATAACCGCCGAATTTTCCGTCAGAAGTTTTTTTCTTTGTTTTAACCTTTTTAGTTTTACCTGTATCTGTTACTACTATATTATCTCCGTAAGAAGTACCGTTAGCAGTTATAATTTCATAACCTGTTTCGTCTTTGTAATAGGTTTCAAAATCTGTTTTTGTAGCTTCATCCATTTTGTAAAAAAGGTCTAATGCTTCAGAGTAACTGATTTCTTCCCCGTTAGTTTCGAGGTAGTAGTCCTGAAATATTTCGTATTTATTTGGTACACCGTTTACTCGCATAGTAATCCTTTTTTCCTTTATCTGATTATCGGAATTCAGGGGGAAAAACTTTAACAAATAACGGGTTTAAATCCTTATAAACATTAAAAAACTCCGTAAAACAAGCGTTTTACGGAGTTTACAATATGTAACAATCAGGATTATAAATGTTTTTCAATGTTAGAAATAATAGTTGATTTCGGCATTAAGCCTACAAGTCTTTCAAGAGCTTTGCCGTTTTTGAATACAAGAAGGCTTGGAAGACCGCTTATAGAGTAATCCTGTGCTGTTTTAAGATTTTCATCAGTGTTAACTTTTACAAATTTCACTTTGCCTGAGAATTCTTGTGCAACTTCGTCCAAAATCGGTCCCAATTTTCTGCATGGACCGCACCAGGGTGCCCAAAAATCTACTACAACAGGCTGCTCACAATTTATGACTTCCTGCTCAAAACTTGCATCATTAATATCAACTGCGTTTGACATCACACATCTCCTTACTGTTTGTTTAACGGATTTATTCTAACACAGAAATTTTTTTTGTGCTATTATCTTAATAGAACTCTATAGGATAAGAATATGGCAAGAAAAAAGATTATTGAAATTGTTCTGGACACGGAAACTACAGGCTTGGATTTTACAAAAGAAAAAATGGTTGAGTTTGCCGCTGTCAGGCTTGAAAACGGTAAGATAAAAGATGAGTTTCAAACTCTTATTAACCCCGAACAGCATATAAGAAAATCCAGTATGGCTATTCACGGGATTACACAGGAAATGGTAGCCGATGCCCCGACAGAAGCAGAGGCAATGCCCGAAATCCTTGAATTTATCGGAGATTTTCCTATCGTTGCTCACAACTGCATCTTTGATTATTCTTTTCTCAATGAGGCAAGCCTGAGAACAACAGGGCTGGAACTTAAAAATCCCAGAATTGATTCTCAGCAGATGTTTAAAGAGGTCTATCCGGATTTATGCTCTCACGGTCTTGAAGCTTTAACAACAAAATTTAAAGTCGAACTTAAAAATCACCACCGTGCAATGGCTGATACAATGGGACTTGCACTTGCTTATCCGAAACTTAAAAAACTTTATTTGCAAAAATATGACTGGGAAGTTAAACAGCTTGATAATGTTGAATATTTGTTTGAAAGATTTTTAAGAATTCAACAGACAGTTACTACTTTGCAATCAGAATTACAGGATTTAAAATCAGTTTTTAAATTATATTTTGAACAGGGTGGAGAACCGATTATCTCACAGTCGGGTGAAACTCTTGTTTATAACTCAAAGCAATCTTTCGGCTATGACCTGCATCAAATAAAAGATGTGCTTGAAGAAGTCGGAGCGTTTGAAAAAGCGGTTAAACTGAACACCGGATTTATTGACAGGCTTGTCGGAGGATGCAGACTTGACGAAGAAAAAAGGGAACTTATTAAAGATGCCCGTCAGGAAATTACAGAGACTCGAAATATTCAAATAATTAAGGCAGGAAAATAGATTATGTTGAAAAAGATAGCACAATTTTTTAAAGAACCCCCCGTAAAAGAGACTATTCAGGATAAAGAACAGGTTAAGAGCATGTATGCTCATTGGAGATTAAGAATTTTTTATGCTTGTTTTATCGGTTACACGGTATTTTATTTATGTAAAAAAAATATTGCCGTAGCATTGCCGGGTTTAAGTGCCGAATACGGATATTCAAATACCGAACTCGGGCTTTTGGGCAGTTCTTTATATTTAACTTACGGTATCGGGAAATTTGTAAACGGTGTTTTTGCGGACGGTTCTGATGTTCGTAAATTTTTACCAACAGCATTGATTATGACAGCAATAGCGAATTTATGCTTCGGCTTATCTGCTGTATTTATTACTCCGGGACAGGTTTCATTCTTCGGACTTCCGACAAACACTATTTTATTATGGCTGTTTGTATTTTTCTGGGGAGCAAGCGGATGGTTTCAGTCTGCGGGATTTCCGGCTGTAGCTAAAAGTTTGACCTATTGGTATTCTAATTCCGAAAGAGGTACAAAATGGTCATTATGGTCTTGTTCTCATCAGACAGGAACATTTTTGAGCGTTATAATTTCAGGCTTTCTGGTTGCACATTTCGGTTGGAAAATGGCTTTCTTTGTGCCCGGTACTCTGGCTGTACTTGTTTCAATATGGCTATACAACAGATTGCGCGACAGACCGCAGTCATTAGGGCTTCCTGATATTGAAACTTACAATAACGAACCTGTTGCGGCTAAAAAGGCTGACTGCAATGAAGATAACAGAACTTATGTAGAAATATTCAAAGAAAATATTTTATACAATAAAACAATCTGGATGCTGGCTATTGCTTATATTTTTGTTTACATCATAAGATTTGGTGCTGAAGACTGGATGATAAAATATTTAAGCGAGGCAAAACACAATTCTCTTGAAATGGCTGCTATGAAGTTAAGTTCACTTCCTCTTGTCGGGATTGTAGGGACAATTTGTGCGGGATTAATTTCAGATAAAATTTTTAAAGGTCAGAGAGCTCCCGTTAATCTTATATATTTAATCGGAGTTGTAATCTGCCTCGTATTATTAAAATTTAATACAATAAGTACCGTTGATTTTATTCTTATCGGGCTTTTAGGAGCATTTACATACGGTCCTCAGATGATGATCGGCGGCTTGTGTGCAGTTGAATCAAGCTCTAAAAAAGTAGCATCTGCCGCAACAGGCTTTACCGGGACATTCGGATATATCGGAGCCGTTTTATCTTCAACCGGTACGGGGTTTATGGTTGATAAGTTCGGGTGGAACGGTGCAATCGTATTCTGGGTTTTCTCGGCTGTGATATGTATCGCGATATGTACGGTATTAATGCTCGATGAACGAAAGAAAAAACACAGTTAGTAAAAAATCCTCCTTTTATCGGGAGGATTTTTTTTGAGGAATTGTAAAACAAAATTTGCTTCCGTAATGCAATTTGGACTTTACAAAAATTTCTCCGCCATGCGAACGGACAATTTTTCTGCACAGTGCAAGCCCTACGCCTGAGCCTTGCTGTCGTTTAAGCTGGCTTCTGTTGACCTGAGTAAAAAAGTTAAATATTTTTGCCTGATCTTTTTTGCTTATTCCGTCGCCTCTGTCTTTTATTTCAAAAGTAAATTCCTTTTTGTTATTTACAAAAGTTACAATTGATATTGTACTGTTTTCTTTGCTGAATTTAACAGCGTTTGAAATAAGATTGTATACAAGCTGTTTAAACCTTATCAAATCGGCTTTTATAATTACGTCTGACAATATGTAGTTAAAAGTAATGTTTTTTTCTTTTCTGATTTCTTCAAAGCTCCATATTATGTCGTCTATAATTTCTTTAGCCCTGAATTTTTCAGGCTTTAACTCCATTACTCCGTATTCATCTTTTGTATAATCAAGAACATTTTGGATTAATTTCATTAAATATGCAGAACTTTTGGAAATATTGTTTAAGTATTTTTCATTTTCCGTTCCCTGAAAGTTTTCTGCCAGCAAGTCCGAAAATCCCATTATTGAATTAAGCGGAGTTTTAAATTCGTGTGAAATACTGGCGAGAAACTCAATTCTTTCACGCCCGCTTCTTTTTCTTTCTTCGTATAAAGAAATAATTTCCAGTCTGGAAGATATATATTCAAGAATAATATTTACCGTTTCAATATTTTTTTTGTTAAAATTATCATCCTCGCTAATCATTCCGATATAGCCTAACGAATTATTTCTGTATATTAAAGGAAGAAGAATTATATTTTTTTTAGAACTCAATTCAAGGTATTCGTTTAAATCTTCGATTTCAAAGTTTTTATAGTAATCGTAAGCTGTCTGCCTTATTTCTTTTACGTCGGAGCTTAGCTTTTTATTTTTTTGAAAATCAGTTGATGATTTTATTTTTCTTACTTCAATCTGATTTGTTTCCCAGTTTATTAAGCCTGTCCAACAGGCTTGAGCCCCCGTAATATCCATAAATCCCTGATTTATAATATCTGCCAGTTCTTTATTGGTTTTTGCAGTATTAATTTTTTTCACAAATTTGTTAATTGCTTTCTTGTTCATTGTATAATTATACTATGAATAAAAAATTGTTTGTAGTATCAGGCTCATCCGGTGTCGGCAAGGGCACTGTTTTAAAAGGCTTTTTATCAAGAAACCCCGATTTTATGCTGTCTGTATCCTGTACAACACGTGCCCCGCGCTCGGGAGAAGTTGACGGCGTAAATTATTTTTTTATGACAAAAGATGATTTCAAAAATTGTATTGATAATGATAAATTTCTCGAATGGGCTGAATTTGCGGGAAATTTTTACGGAACTAAGAAAAAATTTATAAATCAATGCCTTGCACAAGGGAAGGATATAATTCTTGAAATAGATACGCAGGGTGCACTTCAGGTAAAAAAACAAATGCCTGAATCTGTGTTAATATTTATTTGCCCGCCGTCTTTAGAAGATTTGGAAAAGCGTTTAAGAGGACGTCACACTGAAGAAGAAGAAGCTATTCAAAAGCGTCTTGAAGCCGTAAAAGAAGAACTTGCACGAGCTGAAAATTTTGATTATAAAATAGTAAACGATGATTTGGATAAAGCAATATCGGAACTTGAGCGGGTAATAAGCGGAGAACAGGAAAAATGCTGAGCGGAAAAACAATACTTGTCGGGATTACCGGCGGCATTGCCGCATATAAAATATGTGAGCTTATCAGAATGTACAAACGCGCGAATGCAAATGTTCTTGTCGTATGCACCCAAAATGCACTGAATTTTGTTACGAAACTTACATTGCAAAATTTAAGTCAAAATGAAGTTGCCGTGGAAGAATTTGAAGTAAATGATTTTAAACCTGAACATATTTCTTATGCTGATTGTGCCGATATTATGGTAATAGCACCTGCAACGGCAAATACAATTTCAAAAATTGCATCAGGTGTGTGCGACAATCTTTTAACCTCTATAGCATGTGCTTTTACAAAACCTGTAATTATAGCCCCCGCAATGAATTGTAATATGTGGGAAAATCCTGTTGTTCAGGATAATCTGCATAAACTTCATTATGAAATATTAGAACCAGAAAGCGGTTATTTAGCCTGCGGATATGAAGGTAAAGGACGGCTTTGCAGCCTTGAAAAGATTTTTGATAAAACCGTTGAGCTTTTAAATCATAAACCGCTTAATAATAAAAAAATAGTTATAACATCAGGCGGAACAATAGAGGACATTGACCCCGTAAGATATATTTCGAATTACTCATCAGGAAAAATGGGGCTTGCGCTTGCCGACACCGCTAAAAATCTCGGAGCTGAAGTAACTTTGATTACTACAAAAGATGTTTCAAGAAAGTATAGTGTTATAAAAGTTAAATCTGCCCTGGATATGAAATCAGCGGTTGAAAAGGAATTTGAAAATGCGGACTGTGTTATTATGGCTGCGGCAGTTGCTGATTACCGAGTAAAAGAAATTGCATCTCAAAAAATAAAAAAAACATGTGATGATGAAATTTCACTTACACTTGTGAAAAATCCGGATATATTAAAAGAGATATCGTCACGCAAAACAAGGCAGATTGTAGTAGGATTTTGCGCGGAAAGTGAAAATTTAATTGAAAACGCAAAAGAAAAAATTCATAAAAAAGGCTGCGACTATTTGATTGCAAACGATATCTCAAGAAAAGATATAGGCTTTTCAAGCGACTATAATGAAGTGACAATTTTAGATAAAAACGGCAATATGAAAAAACTTGAAAAAGCGGATAAATTAACTATTGCACGTAAGATTTTTGAGGAAATCTATGGATAAACATGAAATTGTCAGGAAAATTGAAAAATATGCCCCGCTTGAGCTTGCCGAAAATTGGGACTGCTCCGGCTGGGCTGTTAATACTTGTAAATGCGATGTGAAAAAAGTTATGCTTGCTTTAACGGTAACAGAAGATATAATTAAACAAGCCCGTGAAAAAAAATGTGATATGATAATATCCCATCACCCGCTATTTTTCGTCCCTCTTTCATGGTGTGACATCGATATATATTCCGCGCATACTAATATGGACAGAACGGAAGGCGGAACTACCGATAAACTTATAAATTCACTCGGTTTAGAGAAAGCTGCAAATATCGGTGATTTTGTAAGACTTGTAAGTCTGGACAGTGAAATTAATATTCAGGATTTTATAAAAATTTTGAAAAAAATTTCACCCGACTTACGCTATGTTAATAACTACAACAAAAAAACTTTGCAAAAAATCGCATTTTGTGCGGGAAGCGGCTCCGAATTTATACCGGAAGTTTTTGAATACGGTGCCGATGCATTTGTTACAGGAGATTTGAAATTCCATACGGCATTGGAAAGTCCGATTATTGTTTTTGACATCGGGCATTTCGAAAGTGAAATTATGATATTGGATGTTTTTGAAAACATTTTGAGCGATGGGATAGAAGTTATTAAGGCTGTGGAAAGAAGTCCATTTATTTCTATTTAGGTAGTGTTTCCCAATATTTTTTCTTTTTATCCCATGGACAAATATTATTTAATGCATACCATGCACATCCTTCTCCGTTTGCAAGTTGACTTGATTTTATGTCACAGGGTCTTCCTGCTATATCTTCCAGATCGGGGTTAATACTGTCTTCACTGATAGGTTTAACAGGCATTAACCTGTCAGTATTATCAATCATAAATCTGAATATGTCATGCCCATATTTATTAGGTCCGCCTTTAGGTCCGTTAGTGTCAACTGCAATCCATATATTTCTTTTTGTTGTAACATCTCCGTCAGCATTTATGCTTACATTTACAGAACTCCCGTCAGGCAATATATTACACGGGGCAGGGTAATCATTTCCTCTATTTTCCGTAATTGTCCGTGTTCCGTTATAATTTTTGTAACTGTAAAAATCTACGGTTTTTATTACTTTAAGGTTTTTATTATATTCATTTATAAATTCTTCTGCGAAAACGTAAGAGTTTGTATCATAATCATAATATGTATATGTTTCATGAATGTTATCAATTCCTAATGTATTTTTCGTTAAAATATATGCTTGTGAAATAACAGAATATGTCTTTTTAAATCTGCTTTCTAATTCTTTAGCTTTGTGTGCCGCAATCAGTGATGGCATTGTAATCGCCGCAATAACACCTATAATCCCAAGCGTAATCAAAATTTCAGCAAGAGTAAATCCTTGAAATATCCCCTTAAAATTCTTAAAAGTCCCAATGTGTCGGGTCAAGCGGCTGCGCTTGTCGGGGGGGGGGCAATCTTCAGAGCTTTAATAATCATACTTTTGACCTCCTGTATAAATAATTATGTCTTATTTGACTACTTTTGTCAAGTAATCAATATTGACAATAAAGTTTCAGCGGGTACAATAATAAACGTAACCCGTGATGGGGCGTCGCCAAGTGGTAAGGCACCTGGTTTTGGTCCAGGCATTCGGAGGTTCGAATCCTTCCGCCCCAGCCATTTTTAAAATTTACGTCTTTGAGCATTCGCCCAAAGGCGTTTTTTAGTTCTAAGTTATTATATATATTTATATTTTTACATTTCCATGTCATAATCAGTTTATGACTAATAAAAAGTATAATTACATAAAATGTGATACTCCTGAACACATAAATTTTCATACAAAAGCAGAAAAATTATTTAAAGAATACAATTCTTTGGATTACGAAAATACAGCAAGAAAACGAGAAATTCTTAAAGATTTGTTTGGTTCTATTGGTAAAAATGTTTCTGTTGGTACAAATTTCTATTGTGATACAGGGAAGAATATTTTTATTGGTGATGATGTAATAGTAGGTCCTAATACTACTTTTATAGATAATGAAAAAATAATAATAGGTTCTTGCGTTCTGCTTGCTCCAAACTTGCAAATATACACTTCTCATCACCCAATATTACCTGAGAATAGATATATTTTAGATAGAAATGAAACCGATACTATGTATTTTAGAACAGGTGCTGACCCTGTTGAAATCAAAGACGGTGCTTGGATAGGCGGCGGGGTAATAATTTTACCCGGGGTTACAATCGGAAAAAATAGTATAATCGGAGCAGGAAGTGTTGTAAGTCGTTCTATCCCTGATAACTGTATAGCGGTTGGTAATCCTTGCAAACCGATTAAATTTTTTGAGGATATAAGAAAGGTTAACAGCAAATAAATAAATTTTCAGCGCATTACTTGACAAAGCGACTTTAGACTTGGATAATAAAGTAGAAGCAATTGTACAAAAAATTATTAACAATTTGAAAAAAGATAAAACATTATTTGTAATCCACACAGACTCTCAACAATAATAAATGCAGACAAAATTGCATTTATAAATGGTGGTTAATTAGTGGAATCTGATAATCATGATGAGTTTATATTCATTGAAAATGGATAATACAAGGTTCTTTATGAGATGCTGTTCAAAAAACAAGAAGTAAATGTATAAGGAGGGAAAATGATAGAAACAGGAGTTTTAAAATTTGAATATTCACATGGCCGTTCAGATACCGATGATTTATTAAATATTAATAATAAATTTATGACTTGTTCTCCTAAATGCCCAAGAATGCTATCAAGTGAAAAATTATTATTTCTTGTAATTATAGATGAGTACAATAAAAAATCATCTCCCAAAATTATTGGCAGAGCAAACACATATGGTTTTGTTGATACTAATATTGCAACACAAAATATGATAAATAAATATTCCGGGTTAAGCCATTATAAATATTATGTAGAGCTATACAATGTTGAAGTCATAGACAAAGTCATTAAAGATTGTATTCCTCTCTATGATATTATTGCACAGTTTCAACATAGTATGTTTCCACATACCACCGCTAAAAATCCATACAGAGCTTATGCACAACAATCATACAGATTAATCTCGAATTCTGCGCGAGATTATATTAATCAACTTTTAAACGCAGAGAAGTTAATTAAGTTATAAAAAGAATAAAGGAGGAAACAAATGACAAGCAAAAAAGCAGAAAAATGGTTAGAAGAAAGAGGTATCACACTTCAAGAAAATTTTGTAACAGCATTAAAAAAGCTAGCAAAAGATTTTCAAAAAGAACATGGAATTAAAAATATAGAAGAAGTTTACTCTTTGATAGGATTAAAGAAACAGTACCTAGTTTATTGGTCAAAAAATCCACATAGCGTACAGACAAAAAAACTACAAGTTAAAAATAATTTATACTGCTGCAGAAGTATTTAATTTGTCAGAATCTGAAAAAGAAATACTTGCAAACAAAGCCGGCTATACTTTAAATAAAAATCCTAATTTTAACGAACATCTAAACTATTTAATATACAATTCACACAAAAAAAATAAAATTATATATGATAGAGCACTGATTAGCGAAAGAATGTACAGACGGATAAAATCAGATTATCATCCGACAAAAACTTCTTTAATTGCTCTTGCAATATCATTAGATTTAAAACTTGAAGAAATATATTCTTTACTGCAAAAAGCCGGATATATTTTATCAGAATCTATTGCTTATGATATGACAATAAAATGGCTTCTTGAAAACACTTCAAATAATATGCAAAACAGGCTGTTTTACATCAATGACATATTATATGAACTGGAACTGCCTCTTTTAATGACTCGTGAAAAGTCATAATTAATTTCCATAAATGCAGAAACAAAAGTCAGATAATAAAGGTATTCCCGAAGATTTTGTAAATAATTCTTTTATGAATATCTTAAATTCAGCAGAAGAATATACAAAAACAAATGTTCTATCTGAGGATGAATTGCAGAAAATGATTAGTTATATCGTTGAGACCGCAAAAAACAATTAAGACTACTATAATAACAAAATAGAGGGTATCAATCATCAAAAAGGAAACATAAAAGGGCATAGTACAATAGACAAAATTATGTATATTGTACTTCAACAAATAGATAAAAAAATGTACCATGGCCAAATGATAAAATCTTATGAAAAAGATTTAACTCAGCAAAGTGCAGAAGCGGCTCAGAAAAAAGAATATTACTCCAAATTCACTGCATCTCTTGCACATACCTTGGAAGATTTGAATGACCAAAATTTCGGCAATAAAGACAAAAAAGCTTATGCTTGAAATAATTTAACCAACATCTCAAGAATTCTATTAGAATTTTATCCAAAAGAACAAAATTTGAGTAATCCGGCTTTATTACAAGAATAAAAGACCGGAAAGGTTTATTCAGTTCCACAACGAGGTGTAAATCAATCTGCAAAATATTGGATTCATGATCCATATACATTTGACACCTGTTAATTTGACTGGGAAAATACAAAACTTAAATAATGATATTTATGTAGAAGGTAAAACTATCTATTCTAAACAGTAATATTATAAATCTGCTTACCTATAAAAGGCTCATATAATTGAGCCCTTTTTTTTATGTAAACGGTGACATAATTAATTACCACATTTGCCAAAATATACCGAATAAAATAAAAATTGCAATACACAGGAAAGGAGGCTTTATGAGAATAAAACAATACCATAATATATTTCCCCCTTAAACTAAAAACTATTTTAGGACTTAATAATATGTATAAATTATAGGAGATTTTAATATGTCAAATACCTTAAATTGTGTTGATACTTATATCAATGGATTAAACTACGATTCCAGAAATATTCTTGTTGATAATTCAAGTGTACCTGAATACAAAAAAGAAGATGGAAAATTAGAAGAAGATGGCACTTTTCTTGTGATAAAGAAAAAACAATGTTCTGTAGCAAATAATACATCAGAGCTTACATATGTTGACTCATTGGCTTCAAGACTCTTTCCAGGTGCAATGGTCTTGTGTAATAGTAATTTAATTGAAAACAACCCGTTGATGGTAACCTTAAAAACAAAACCGACAAAGTTCAGCATCGATTTACCTAATATGGATACAGGTATCGAAGTTAATACATTAACGAAATATGAACTTGATGCTGCAATTAAAGCTAAGATTGCCGAATGGAAACAAAATAATCCAAACGGAAATATTGCCGCAAAAGTAAAGCACAGTTTATATGAAGTAAAAAGCCAGCATCAATTAAGTGCAGCATTAGGCTTAAACATCGCTAGTTCAAAATTGAATTTCAATATTGATTTCAATGCAATTGAAAATTCTGAAAGCAGAGACTGGATTTTGAAATTCGAACAGATTTATTATAATGTAACATTAAATAATTTTCAGAAACCTAGCGATATTATTGATGGATCTGTTTCTGAAGATGAATTACGAGGACTGGGTATCAATGACAAAAATCCTTTGGGGATCGTTAACAATGTAAATTATGGACGTATTATATATGTGCATTTTAAAACCAATAATAAGTCAATAGATTTAAGCGCAAAATTAAATGCCATACTAACCTCTCCAGCAAACCTAGATTCCAATGCTCAAGTTGATTATAAAGATATTAAAGATAATTTCTCGTTGGATGTCTTTATCTACGGAGGAGGCAGTTCTGCTTTCAGTGCCGTGCCGCAAATTAATATTGACACTATACACGAATTTATTGAACAAGGCTATAACTTCGATGCTCAACAAGAAGCCGCACCTATAGGCTATAGTGTAGCTTTTATGAAAAATGGAGCTCAAGAATTAGCAACAGTCAATAGTACATCTACATATATAGAAACAACAATAGAACGCTTTGATAAGGCTCATTTAAGAATTGAACAAAAAGCAGCATTTGTGAATTGTTTTAATATAACCTGGAATGAAATATCGTATGACCAAGCAGGGAATGCTGTTATAACAGCAAAATCCTGGGAACACAATAACCAAAATTGCTGCGTCGGTGAGCAATATGATTTGTTCTTCAATGGAAATGTTCGTAATTTACATATTGTTTCAAAAGGTTATACAGGAATAATATGGAATAAAATTCGTACAAACTTTGACAGAACAGTAAGCTTGGCTCCTGAAATGAAATTAACAGTAAGAGGGACTACATTAAATCAGAAATGCGAATTAACATAGTCATAAATTGTGCATTATAACCTATTAATAAGAGCAAAAATATTGACGAGGTGGACTTAAAGAAACTTGTCGGCTATTTTACAAAAATAGCCGACAAGTTTTTTGCCTGTTTGTATGTAAAGTTACAGTTCAATATTGCCACGAGACAACATGTGTTTCTTCATTTAAGCTCAGAAATAATCACAAAGGTGCCTGAGATTATATTATTTTTTTTAAAGCATTAATTATAAGTCCGGAACTGACATCATCTTTAAGATTATTTTTTATTATTATTTCAGGCAGCATAAGCTTTTCATTATTACTTTTTAATAATTTATTTAACTTATTTTGTAATTCTGTATTATTTATATTTGCGTAAATAACTATTTGTTCAGGATTATAAACGCACATATAAATTTTTATTGTATTTAAAAGAAATTTTTCCATCTCCTCTTTTGAATAAGAAAACTCATCCCAATTAATTCCGCAAGGAAGATATTTTATTTCTCCGGCAAGATTATTTTTACCTTTTATAATTTCCCCTTTAAAAAAAATTGCAGAACCGGGAGGATACTTAGACGGCATATAAATTCCAACACAATTTGAAATACTGAGCCTGCTGCAATAACCGTAAAGTGCCGAATTAATATCATTTTCGAAATATATGTCAAGTCCGAACTTCTTTCTCAGTGCAGCAGGAAAATTTGTATCTAAGCCGGAATAATCGCAGATTAAAAACTTGCCGTTGTATTCTTCCCCGGGAATTGAAAAAATTATAACTTTTATATTAGGGTATTGTGTAAGAAGTTTCTGTATATTTTTTTCAAAGCAAGCCGCTGATATCTTATTTATTTCCTTAACTGCTTTTATTGTTTCTCCATAAAGATTACAAACCGAATAACAAACAATATCTTGCTTTTTTTCTTCATACATATAAATTATAAGTGCAAGCCTTACCGTTTCATTAAACCTGTAAGAAGTTGCCGGTCTCCCCAAGTCAGGATGAATTGTTTTATCTTCCAAAATTTCGTTATCTGCAAGCAGTGTTTTTACTAGAGAATTAACCGTAACAACACTTAATCCCGAGATGCTCGCGAGTTCTGATTTAGTTGCGGTTCTTCTTTCTCTAAAAATACTCTTTAATTTCTCTAGATTTATTTTTTTTATTATATTTTCTTTCATAAAATTTTTCTTAAGTTTTCAACCATTCTTGAAGCAGTTTCAAGCTTTTTAGAAACAGCTCCTGCTGCAAGTTTATTTACATCTTTTTCGAAATCTTTTGGCAAAATTTTGCAATTATTTTTTGCAAATTCCACAAGTCTTTTCTCTCCCGGGTGAAGAATTTTATTTTTTGCAAAAATTATATCGAAATAACTAGCCAAAAATGCTGCACTTCTATGATTAATACTATTTAAATCATTTCGTTTGACTGCTTTTTCAAGCTGTTCATAATATGATGCAAATGGTTTATCTTTTAAAAGCATCATATTTCGCTTTATAATATTTTCTTTAAGTTTTTCCGGATAAGGGGTTTGCAGTCTGTTTTTTAACCCCTTAAGCCATCCTTTTTTATCGTATGATATCTCAATTACATTCAATGTATGCAGAAAGCATGTTGTATAGCCGTTTGAAGGATAATGTTTTAACCATACATTTTCGAAATTATTTTCAAACCACTGTTTGTTAAAATACATTATGTCAAGCTGTCTGCCCATTTTATCAACAAAAAACTCATCACCTGCACCGAAATATTCACAGCCTATCTCATAATTTGACGAGTATTTTTTTACGATTTCAGCTCGTTCCCCGATAGGGATATCCTTATCCGTAAAAATATAAACATCTATATCAGAAGCCTTATCTGCTGTTTTCGCAGCACTTGAACCGCCAATACCAATTGCTTCTACTTCTTCAAACCGTTTAAACTCATCAATAACACTGTTTAAAATTTCATTATTTTGCATTATTTTATCCTCATTAATATTTCTTGTAAAGATATCTTGTCCCTCGAACTTCAGCCTGTTATTTGACTGAGTTCCGCCATAAAAATACAATGGATTTATTCTGCTAATTTTCATTATCAGCCTCTGTTTTTATATTTATTAAATATACTTAATTAAGTTACTTTAATAATATATTATAAAAACAAACTTGTCAACTTATAATACGGAATAGAACCTATTATTGAAATAGTATACAATTCGGAATACCCGAACGGATTATTTCACCTTTTTCTTCCTTGTAACTATTAATAAAACTCCGAGAAGAATTAATGCAACTCCCATGCAAATTCTTACGGTGAGTTGTTCATGAAAAATAAGTACCCCGAAAAATAATGCGGTTAAAGGCTCTAAAGCTCCTAAAATAGCTGTTGTGGTTGATCCCACAAGTTTGATTGATATTGTAATTGTTTCAAGAGAAATTATTGTAGGGAAAATAGAAAGCCCGATTGCAAGAAACCACAAATAGGGTTTGTCCAATATTTGCAGCTGAGTACAGAATTTTAGATTAATAATATAAACCAGAAGTCCGAACAACATTACGTAGAAACTCATTTTAGCCCTGTTAATATGTTTTACAGCTTTTATATTTTTAACCCCTACTATATAAAGTGCGTACAGTAAAGCCGAAAGAAATACTATACCTACACCGTATAAGTTTAAACTTAAGCCTGTTTTCCCTTTGTATAAGAGGATAATACCAACAGAAGTCAGAAGAATTGAAGAAATAACTGTTTTCGTTATCTTCTCTTTAAAAAATAAAGCCATGATAACCGCAACCAGAACAGGATAAATAAATAAAATTGTACAGGCGATACCTGCTTCTATATAGTTAAAAGCATCATAAAGCGTTAAAGAGGATAATGAAAAGAATATTCCGAGAATTAAAAGGGGTAAAAATTCTTTACGTGAAATGTTTAATGCTGTTTTTTTGACAAATTTTAACCACAAACCGTAAATTACAACTGCTAAAGCATACCTGTAAAAAAGTACAGAGTTAATACCTATTCCGGCTGCAAAAAGCGGCAGGGCAAATAAGGGGTTTGTTCCGTAACTGGCTGATGCTATTGCACCGTTCAGAATGCCTTTTACACGTCTGTTCAATTTTGTCTCCTCTTAATTTAAATCTATATTAAAGAGCAGTAAAAATCAATCAAACTATAAGTCGATATCGGATTCTTTTATCGGGGCACCGATTACGCGTTCAAGTTCTGCTGCGTTAATATTGTAGTTCAGCAGGTTTGAGTAGTAATCAAGCTGTGCATTCAGGTATGAGTTTTCGGCATCTTTAAATTCTATAGCATCGCCCAAACCGACCTGATATCTTCTGAATGCCTGATACTGGCGTTCTTTTGCCTGCTGCAGGGCAAGCTTAGATACTTCAATACTGTCATGAGAATTCAGAAGGCTTATGTATGCGCTTTTTACCTCCAGATAAACGTTTTGTTTTTGTTGTTCATAATCCGCAACTGCTTTTTTGTATTCGGCTTTAGCCTGATCAACCTGTTTTTTGAGAAGCATAAGGTTTAATGCTGTATAATTCAGCTGAACACCGACGGAATATCCGTAATCACTGTCGATTTGGCGTCCGCCCTGATCAAATGTTCCGAATGCGCTTAAATCGGGAGCGAATGATCTTTTTGCGGCTCTGACATTTAATTCGGCTGCATCTCTGAGTTTTTTTGATGATAAGAGTGCGGGTCTTGAGGCTTCTGCTGTTTTCAGCAAATCAGGGAAGTTTACGTTATAGGCTTTTGAATTCAGTTTATCCTTTAATATAACATTTTCTAATTCAGGAATACCTACCGCGTTTGCAAGTTCTGCGGCTGCCAATTCAAGTGTGTTTTTTGCTTTAATCAAATTAACTTTTGCATTTCCGAGGTTGTATTCTGCTGTAGTGACATCAATTTTCGCTTTTCTTCCGATGTCATACTGTGCTTTTGCCTGTTTTAATTGTAATTCAAAGTCTTTAACAGTATCTTCATAAACGGATTTTTGAATTTCCGCAAACACAAGGTTATAATATGCAACTTTTACGTTATATATTACAAGCTCAATACTTGTTTCAGCATCAAATCTTGAAGATTCGTAAGTTCTCTGTGCCAGATCCGCATTGGCTTTTGTTTTACCGAAATCGAATAAAAGCATATTTGCAGAAACGGTAGGCGCATAGTACATGTTATATTTTTGCGACATCATTCTTGCATAACCAGGATTTGTCATAAGCATATCGTTTCTGGAGTAGCTTACGCCTGCGCTTAAGGTCGGGAAGTAGTTAGACCAAGCCTGCCCTACCATGGTTTTGTATATTTCTGCGTTGCTGATTGCTGACATAATTGTCGGGTGATGTGTTATCGCAAGTTTTATACAGTCGCTGAGCGTTACTTCGCCGTTCATATCAGAGTATTCTATCTGACTGTTAATTACGGGGAATTTGGTTTCATACATTCCCTCGGCTTCCTGTGAAGATTCTTTTTTATGAATGGCGTTTTCTTTGTCTTTTTTTATTTCACGTTTTATATTCGGTTTAGCCTTATCAGGTTTTACGATTTCTACTTTTTGTTTTTCTTTTTCTTTCGGATTTTTATCTTTTCCGAACCATCCCTTAGCAATTACGGGGGTGGTTGAAAGAGTTAAAACCGAACATATTAAAAACGTATTCAAAATCTTTTTCATTGTGTTTTATATCTCCAAATCTTTTTCGGTAATTTCTTTTTTCGGGAACAGGTCAACGAATTCCTGAACAATTACGTAGAACGCGGGAGTTAAGACAGCACCGAGCGTACATGCTGCAATCATACCGCCGAATACGGTTGAACCTACGGAAATTCTTGAATTTGCTCCTGCGCCGGTTGCAAATATCATCGGTAAAACACCTATAATAAACGCAAGTTCTGTCATCATAATAGCCCTGAACCTCAGCTTGGCGGCTCTGATTGCCGCATCTTTTACTGAAAGTCCGTGTTTTTCATGTTCTTCTTTTGCAAATTCTACAATAAGAATTGATTGTTTTGCCGCAAGACCGATTAATGTAATCATTCCGACCTGTGAGTAAATATCAAATGACTGATTAATCATCATCTGGAATATCAATGCTCCAAGGGCTGCAATCGGTGATATTAACAATACGGCAATCGGAATTGTATAGCTTTCGTATAACGCAACTAGGAACAGATATACAAATATCAAAGCCATTCCTACAATTATTGCTGTTTGTCCGGAAGCTTCCCTTTCCTGAGCGGAAGTCCCTGACCAGTCAAATGTCATATCGGAAGGAAGCACCTGTTTTGCAACTTCTTCCATTGCTGTCATTGCATCGCCTGAACTTTTCCCTGCTGCCTGCTGTCCTTGAATTTGAACGGATTTATACTGGTTGTATCTTGAAATTGAAGCTGTTCCGACTGTTTGTTTTAATTTAACTATTGAAAGTATCGGAACCATTACACCGTTTTTGTTTTTGACGTATATACCTGACAGGTCAGAAGCTTTATTTCTGAATCGGCTTTCAGCCTGCATCTGAACCTTAAACACTCTGTCATATTTGTTAAAGTCATTAACATAATATGTCCCGAGCATTGAAGAAAGTGTTGAGTATAACTCTTGAAGGTCAACATTTTGTGCCAGAGCTTTTTCATAATCAATTTCTACAATGTATTGAGGTACGTTTGCCTGAAATGATGTATAGACGCTTGATAGTGACGGGTTCTGGTTTGCTGCCGCAACAAGTTTATTTGCCCAGCTTTCCATTTCCTGCGGAGTATATTCACCCTGTGAAAGCATCTGGAATTCAAAACCGCCCATCATACTCATACCGTTAATTGCCGGTGGTGAAAAGGCAACAATTGATGCTTCTTTCGTATTTGCGGCAACCATTCTTACCTGATTTAAGACTGCAGTGTGTGACAGGTCTGTTGCCTTGCCTTTAATCTTATTTGAAATCCATTTTGCAGGATTCATTTTTCTTTCTTTGTAATCCAAGAGCTGTATAATTACGTTAGCCGTGTTTACTGCACCGTCACCCCCGAATACGGTTAATTTTTCCCGATTAATGCCCGGGATATCTTTAATTTCATCAACAAATTTTCTTGCAACTGTTTCTGTTCTTGAAAGAGAAGCACCGTCAGGAAGGGTAATACTTGCAATAAGCACACCTTGATCTTCATCGGGGATAAAACCTGTTGAAATAGTTTTGAATGATAAAAGAGTTAAAAGAACTATACTTACATAGAATATTGCAACAAGCTTTTTGTTATATACGAACTTTGTAACATATTCCATATAAAAGTCTTCTACTTTTGTAAACATTTCATTGAATTTAACAACAAGAACAGAAGTTTTTTTATTAATTCTTTCTTTTATATTTTCAATATGTTTAAGAAGCGGGAATTTGGAATAATCATGTTCAACTTTTTCTTGCCCTAAAAAGTGCGAGCACATGGCGGGAGATAATGTCAAAGCACATATTGCGGAAATTGCGATTGAAACTGCGATACAAACTGCAAACTGTTTGTACATAACTCCTGTCATACCTGTCATAAATATAATAGGTACAAATACTGCCATTAATACAAGAGCCATTGCAACAAGGGCAAACCCTACTTCTTCCATAGTAAGCTGAGTTGCAATAATTGCTGATTTACCTTCTTCAATGTGGCGTTTAACGTTTTCGATAACAACAATTGCATCATCTACAACAACACCTACTGCAAGTACAAGAGCGAACAGTGAAAGAAGGTTAATTGTCATCCCGAAGGCTTTAAGGGCAAAGAATGTTCCTACTAAAGAAACCGGAATTGTTGCACAGGGAACAAGAGTTGCCATTCCATCGCCTAAAAACAGGAATATAATTATTACAACGATTAATGCGGTTAAAAGAATTGTAAATTCAACTTCTTTCATAGATTCGTGGATAAAGTCCGCATCATCTTTTACATACTGAATTTTGATGCCGTTGGTTAATCTTGAATTTATTTCATTAACTTTAGCTTTAACAGCTTTCGAGAGGTTAATTATGTTAGCGTCGGGAAGTTGGGATATAACAACTACCGCCGAGGGCTTTCCGTTAACCAGACCGAGGTTTGAATAGGATTCCGCTCCGAGTTCCACGCGTGCAATATCTTTTATCTTAACATTCGAACCGTCAGTATTTGAACGGATAACTATATTTTCAAACTGTTTCACATCATCAAGTCGTCCCGGTGTTTTCAGGGTTAATTGCAATGCTTGAGCTTCGTCTGTCGGAAGCTGACCCAGTGCACCTGTTGCAACCTGTGTGTTTTGATTTTTTATTGCTGTCTGTACTTCGCTTACGGAAATATTCATACCTGCCATTTTTTGCGGGTCAAGCCAAATTCTCATAGAGTAATTGCCGCCGCCGAATACACCTACATCAGCAACCCCTTCCACACGTTTAAGCTCGTCTTTAATATATATAGAACCGTAGTTTGTTAAGTCTAATTGTGACCAGTTGCCGTATTCGGGATATAAGGTTAAAATAATTGCACCTGCGCCTGAAGAACGGCTGATTGCGGTTACCCCCGTTCTTTGGACTTCTTCGGGAAGCTGCGACTGCACTCTTTGTATTAAGTTCTGAACATTCATCAGGTTAATGTTTTTATCTGTTCCGACCTTAAAATATAATGTTAAACTGTAACTTCCGTCTGTTGAAGTTGACGTCATATAAGTCATATTTTCAACACCGTTAAGCTTATTTTCCAATACAGTTGCAACCGAAGATTCGATAACTTCGGCACTTGCACCCTGATAGGATGCAGATACCCTTACCTGAGGCGGGGTTACATCGGGATAGCTTTCCTGTTTAAGGCTTAAAAGTGAAATTAAGCCTAGAATAACTATACAAACTGATATTACCAGCGCAAATCTTGGTTTCAGTATAAAAAAGAACAGTTTATCTTTATCAAATATTTTTTTCATTATCTTACCTGCTATTGAGCTTTAGTTTCCGACTTACTGATAGGTTTTAATTTTTGTCCTTCCGCAGAAATATTTTGTATCCCCGTAACAACAATTGTATCTGTCAGATTTAATCCGTTGTCAACAATCCAGTTGTTATCTACGGCATCTGAAACTTTAATATTTTTCTTAACTGCTTTGTTATCTTCAACCGCCCAGACGTAATATCCGCTCATTGCATCACCTTTTGTGCAGGATTGCGGTACGGTCATAAACTTAACCAGTTTGGGGGCTGTAATTTGCACTTTCATATAAGCTCCGGGGACAAGCCAGCTTTTAGTGTTATCAAAAGTTGCACGCATTGTGACAGAGCCTGAATCCTTATCAATTTTGTTATCTACAAAATTAATTTTTCCGATTTTGTCATACCATGTTCCGTCATCAAATTGAACCTTTACCTGAGCATCTTCGAAATTGTTACTTGCTTTCAGAAGTTTAACAAAATCATCACCTTTTAAGCTGAAGGTTACATAAACAGGGTTAACGCTTGAAATATTTACTAAAGACCCTGAAGTTGCAGTAACATAGTTTCCTTCAGTAATATTAACTTTTCCGATACGGCCGTCAATCGGAGATTTAATTGACGTGTAGCCTAAATTAACTCTTGCAAGTTCAAGCTGCTGTCTTGCTGCATCATACAATGCTTTGTTCTGGTTTCTTGATGCCAAACTCTGGTCAACATCAGAACGGCTTATCAAATCTTCTTTAACGAGAGCATTTGCCCGGTTTAATTCCTGTTGTGCATTTCTTAAAAGTGCACTGTACTGATTAACATTTGCCTGTGAATTATTCACTTCGATTTGATATTCTCTGGGATCAATTTGGAAAAGAAGCTGCCCTTTTTTCACAAAGTCGCCTTCTTTAAAATATTTTTTCAGTAAAAATCCCGGTACTCTTGCAATAACATCTACCGAATATTTTGCCTCCACGCGTCCTGTAGATTCTGCAGAGACATTCACTGCTTCAATATGCGGATTGTCAACTTCCACTTCTTTGGGCATTTTCATAGCCTGTTTCTGGATTATACCTGCTATGAAACCTGATGTCTTATTATAAATAATGGGTACTATAATAACTGTTAATATTAATATTGCCCATTTTTTTCTGGTCATTTGATATTTCATACTTCTCTCCAATTTTTTCACGGAATATATTACAGTAGAATTTTCTACTAAAAATTTTAGAATATTATTGCTGTCCTGTCAATTCAGCCGTGCCATTAATACTCCATATGAAGTACCGTTTTTTACAGTAAATTATTTTCTTTTAAAATATTTTTTAATGTATCTGCCGACTTATGCAAATTTTCAATTTCTCCTTTATTCAGAGAAATCGGAATATGAGTTTCTACTCCGTTTTTACCTACTATTGCCGGCATACTCAGTACTACATCGTTAATCCCGTATTCGCCCTGCATCATTGATGAAACAGGAAGAATTGATTTTTCATCTCTGACAATTGCTTCGCAAATTCTTTTTACAGACATTGCAATACCGTAATTTGTGGCTTTTTTTCTTGAAATAATTTCGTATGCACTGTTTTTAACATCTTCCGCTATTTTGTCGGTAGCAGATTTATGGTCGTAATGACCGCGCATTTCGCAGAATGTATTCAACGGAACCCCTGAAACGTTTGCACTGCTGAAGGCTGCAATTTCACTGTCTCCGTGTTCGCCTATAATGAAAGCATGAACACTTCTGCTGTCTACGTTTAAGTGCCCGCCTACGGCATATTTCAATCTTGCGGTATCAAGAACCGTTCCCGAACCTATTACCCTGTTTTGAGGCAGACCGCTTAATTTGATTGCGACATATGTAAGAATGTCAACAGGGTTTGATACGATAAGCAGAATTCCTTTAAAATCTCTTTTTGAAATTTCGGGGATAATTGATTCAAATATTTTTATATTTTTTTGTACAAGATCAAGTCTTGTTTCTCCCGGCTGCTGGTTTGCGCCTGCTGTGACAATAACAATTGAGGCATCGGTAATATCATCATAATCTCCCGCATAAATCTTCATTGGTCTTGCGAAAGGTACTCCATGGCTTATATCCCAGGCTTCTCCTTCTGCTCTTTTTCTGTCTGCGTCTATCATTACAAGCTCGTTAAACAAACCGCTCTGCATAAGGCTGAATGCTGATGCCGAACCCACAAAACCGCAGCCTATCATAACTGCTTTTCTGTAATTTACACAATTGATGCAATCCCTTGTTTTTTCCATATATATACCCCTTTCAAATTATGTATTGCTGAAATTATATTACTATATTTATCGTACATTTGTAAATTACTATATAGTCTGTCGGGCGATAATATTAATGATAAACGGTCATATTATTGTATAGGGGCAGATAATGGCAGATAACGAAATTTATATAAAAGTTACAAAAGACGGTCCTTATTTTGTATATGGTAAGCCTCTTATTAACGAAAAAATAATTATTTCTGATAACGACTGTATTGCATTTGATTATGCAGACGGGAGAGTTTTTGAGGTGAAATCTGAGCCTGTATGCCTTTGCAGGTGCGGAAAAACAAAAACTCCTCCGTTTTGTGACGGAACGCATAATAACTGTAATTTTGACGGAACGGAAACTGCCTCATTTGAACCGTTTATAAATAATGCGGTTAAATATGAGGGTAAGAATTTAGTACTCTATGACAATGAAAAATATTGTGCACTCGCCCGATTTTGTGACGCATACGGAACAATATGGAATTTAATACTTAACGGTGATAAAAAAAGTGATGAACTTGCAATTAAAGAAGCAGATTTATGTCCCTCGGGCAGGCTGATTATGTATGACAAAGAAGGGAATATACTTGAAAAAAAACTTCCTGCTGAAATTTCGGTTTTGGAAGATCCATGTTATAGAGTAAGCGGTCCTTTGCGGCTTCAGGGAAATATAAGAGTTGAAAGTGCAGATGGAAGAAGTTATGAAATACGCGCTAAGCAGACATTATGCAGATGCGGGAATTCCGCTAATAAACCTTTCTGTGACTGCTCTCACAAGCACAAAAATTTTAAGGCAGAAAAATAAAAAACGGGTTGACAAAAAATAAAACAGTTTTATAATTATTAGGTAAACCTAACTTTTTAAGAGGAGAATATGGAATCTTATATTTTTAAAACTGTTATATTTGTATCACTTATTATTTACGGCTTAATACGTATGCCGTTTATGAAAAAATGTAAGCTTAAACAGAATATCAAATCCGAAAATCTGTCTTATGAAAAATTTAAAGTATTTATCGCGTGGCTTGGAATGGTGCTTGTTCCGATGATTTTCGTTTTTTCAAATGTGTTTGTAAAATTTGATATGAACCTGCCTGTTTATATTCGTATTTTAGGGGTTATGGGCTTAATTGCCGATGCAATATTCTTTTATTATATTCATAAAGAACTCAGCGATAACTGGTCGCCTGTTTTGGAGATTAAGGCAGAACAAAAACTTATTAAAACAGGTGTTTATAAATATATAAGACACCCTATGTATACCCAGTGCTGGTTATGGGTTTTCTGTACGGGCATTGTTGCGTCTAATTGGTTTGTTCTTGTATTCGGACTTGTAACTTGGGGATTTTTGTATTTTACAAGAGTATTTAATGAAGAAAAAATGATGCTCGGAGAATTCGGAACGGAATATTCGGATTATATGAAGCAGACGGGACGCGTTTTTCCTAAAATATTTTAATGTTGATATTTTGCGAAATAACTATTATAATTTTTTTATGGAATTCAACATTGAAACTTGGCTTCAAGACTTTACAAAAAAATTATTTGACCATTTCAGCAGACGTATAAAATTTGTCGGACTGCAGGGCAGTTATAAACGCGGTGAGGCAAAGGAAAACAGCGACATAGATATAGTTATTATACTGGACAGGCTTACTTTTGAAGATTTGACGGAGTACAAAAAAATAGTTCGTTCAATGCCTTTTCATGAAAAAGTCTGCGGATTTGTTTCCGGAGAAAGGGAAATTTATAACTGGCCTAAATTCGATCTTTTTCAGCTTGCAAACGATACAATATCATTACACGGAAATTTATATGATTTTATTCCTATATTAAAGAGAAATGATATTTTGGATTCCGTAAAAATAAATACTGCAAATCTTTACCATCAAATGTGCCACGGGTATCTTTTTGAAAAGAGCAATGTTAATGTATTATATCAGGGTTATAAAAGTGCATTTTTTATATTACAGGCTGTTTACTATGTCCGCAATACGGAATATATTGGGACAAAAAAGGATTTGTTAACAAAGCTTGACGGTGAAGATAAAGAAATTCTTCTCGTAAATATGAATTGGCAATCTTTAAATATTGCCGAAAATTCGGATTTTTATTTTGAAAAGATTATTAATTGGGCAGGCAGATACATTTAATTTTTTGCCGATGCCGTTTTTGTTTTAAGCGAGATTTCCTTTTTTAAATCCTCAAGAAATTCAGGTTTGTATAAAAATCCCAGATGTGCGCCGTTGCTAAGAAGTACGGTTTTCTTGCCCGTGTATATTTTAAGCTGCTTTAACTGATTTTGATTAACCAGATAATCATCAAGCGTGTGGTAAATTTTATAATTTGCACTGCTTTGAAGAAAATCCGCCAGAGATAAAAGACTTGCTTTACTTCCCAACTCTTCAATCGATTTGTATTTATCGCCGAGAAGGTACTTTTCCGTGTAATCTCTGTAGTTCATGTTATTTATTGTATTATAAATCTCTGTTTTTTTATTTTTCGGTGTCTTTTCCAACGTAAAAATCAAATCCGAAAGTTTCTGATGCATAATAAATCCCGTAATAAGTTTTCCTTCTTCTTCGGTAAACGGCAGCACGGAAATCTTTATATCTTTATCTGCATCTTTCATATCTGAAAGCTGAATGACTTTAGCTGCCGTAACAGCTGCTCTGTTTTTTAAGTCGTCAGGATTTTTGTCCCATTCTTCGCTGTTTTTATCGACCTGCTGCATTGCATATACAAGTTCTATCGGCGGGCATATTGAAATATATTTTGTAATATTCAATGTATTATTTTTATATTCTTTATCTGCAAGAAAAAGTGTTGTCAGCGCGCCGAAAGAAGTGCCAATTACGGTTTTCCCGCTGAATTTGCAATTGTATTTTTGTTCAAGATTTTCAACAATTTTGCCTGTGACCGTTTTAAGATATTCCGCGTCCTGCGAAGGTATTCCGGGTTTGTAACTGTCAGGCATGCTTTTTACAAATTCCCACTGAAAGTGGCTTCCCTGAATAATTACCGAGTAACCTGCATCATAGAAAATTTTTGCAAGTATTACGGAATGGCGTGACGTTATTCCTTCTCCTATTGACGGATAAATTATAGCGACAGGAGAATTCTTGTCTTTTTGCATAATATATTTAAATTTATAATTTTCTTTTTCAGGTGTAATGTTCACCGATGAAGTCTTTATTCTCTTGCTGAAACTTCTGTTCCAGATTGAAAGTTCGTTCCACACGGAAGCATCGACTTCGGGAATGTCAAAAAGAGCTGTTCTCATCGAATCTACAACGGGATTTTGGGGGTTATAATCGTACAGAAGCATATCTGCCATAAGTTTGGAATTCTCAAGGTTGTAACTTTTTAAAATAATGTTATCTATATTTGTTCCGCCTTTTATAATTTCTGCTACGGTTAATTTTTCATCGCTTTTATTTTCATCTTCATGTTTGCCTCTCATATCCAGAGTATTTTCGACTAGTTCGTTATCCGGTTCTTCTTCTGCGGCTTTAAAACCTTTTTCAAGTATTTCTTTTCTGTCCAGATTATTGCATTTTATATAATTATCAATTCCGTACATTTTTTTTGCTATTTCGTAAGGGTCTGCATAAGTGGATTCTATCATTTTTATAAAAGGCTGCATGTATGATGTTCTGTTTACCGTTAAACCTGCTTTAACCATTGCAAGAATAGGTGTTCCCACGTAAGTTGTCGGGTTTAGTGATGTATCAAGAATTTTCCCTGCAACCCCTCTTGCCGTTGTTCCGTTCATTACAGGAAGTACTATATATGAACCCGAATTACATTTGCATTTTGTCAAAGCCTGTTCCATATCTTCATTTACTGGGTCAATCTTCAAAAATCTCTTTGCCGGATCAAACATTCCGCCTATGCCTATTGTTGTATTGGTTAGAAATCTTACGGTTTCTGTTCCTGATGCTTTAAAGTCTTTTTGTATAAGGCTGCTGATTAATCTTTTCGGGTATTCTATATTTTTGTATGCGGTGTGAATTCTTTCGATGCCGTATTCGGGCATTATTGAACACCAGAGGATATGAACTGGGCGTATGGCATACTTATTCAAACCCAGATTGAAATTAAAAACTTTTCTGTTCATTTTTTCATACTTATCTGCTCCCAGATAAATATAAGAGTAATCGGGGTATTTGCTCTGCTGTTTTACGAGTTCTTCTGCATAAGATATATTTACTGTACATAAAAATATAACTAAAACAGTTAAAAATTTTTTTATCATAATAATCCTGATTTCTTTGCTCATTTAACCTTTTTATTGTTTTTTGCGGAAAGATAAAGTTCATTACTCGTCAGGATATTTTTTGTGTTATTATTTTTTGACAGAAAGAGGAGTTAAATTTATGAGAGAAAAAGAAAAAATGTTAAATGGTCTTATGTATGATGCAAATTACGATAAAGAACTTGCGGACGAAAGGATTAAATGCAAGTGCTTATGCAGCAGGTATAATGCTTTATCTCCCGATAAAACCGAAGAACGAAAAGAATTACTCCGTCAAATTCTTGGAAAAACAGGTAAAAATTTTTGGATTGAGCAGGATTTCTGGTGTGACTATGGTTATAATATAGAAATTGGCGAAAATTTCTATTCAAATCATAATTGTGTAATTCTTGATCCTGCTAAAGTTACGTTCGGGGATAATGTTTTTATCGGACCTTTTTGCGGGTTTTATACGGCGGGTCACCCTGTTGATGTTGAACAACGTAATGCAGGATTGGAATATGCTTATCCAATAAAAATCGGAAACAACGTTTGGATTGGCGGGCATGTATGTGTAATGCCGGGGGTTACAATCGGAGATAATGTAGTTATAGGCGCAGGAAGCGTCGTGACTAAAGATATTCCTTCTAACGTTATAGCTGCGGGAACTCCTTGTAAAGTAATTAAAGAGGTAAAATAAATAACCTAAAAGGCTTTCATAAATAATGAAAGCCTTTTCAAATTTTTAATTTTTAGTTTCTCTGAAAACTCCTTCTATAAGCCCAAAGCATATTTGTTGCTTACAGATATCATATCCATTGCGTTAAAAATATTCTGTTGTGTTGTCTGTATTGAGTCTGCTCTGTCTGAAATACTTGCGAGTTGTGACTGATAACCTTGTGTTGCAGATACTTTTGACTGATCCTGAGAATTCAGCATAACCTGAATTTCTGCGGAAATATTGTCAATAATATCATCCAATGTATCGTTCGATGAAACTGTTACGCCAACTGTTGATGCAAGGTCTTTAGCTTCTGACATAAGCTCTTGCTCTGATGAATTACCTCCTTGTTGCTGCTGTCCCGAATTTTGTTGATGTTTTGTTGCTTCCGCCTGCGCAATCAATGCCTGTGCCTGCGCCTCGGAAGTTACTGATGCAGGGTCAATCCCGAGTGCCTCAAGTTTCTGCTTTGTAGAAGAACTCAGTTCGTCGCATTTATAGGTTGATACCGCTGCAGATGCACCGTTGATTGAACTGATTGATGTCATACACTTATCCTTTAATCTTTCTGTACTGCTTTCTACTCCTTTTAATGTTTTTTTGACCGAAGTCAATATTCTCTTTCACAAAAATATTGACGGAATTTTTCTGCTATTCTTTAAGTTTCTATATAACTTTTTTACATTTCTTAAATAATTTTTTTTAGTAAAAAGCCATAAATTGTCAATTATTCTATGTTTATGGTATAATTTTTATTGGAGTTATATTATGAAAAAGTTATTTATATTGTGTTCGATATTATTTTTGATGTCCTCAAATGTTATGGCTTCAAGTTACGTTAAAATTGAGCCTGAATTTTTACAGCCGGCTCAAAGTACAAGTTATGAAAAGATTAATGAAACTCTTGCAATTATTTTCAGCAAGATTAAACCCGTAATAAAAACAGATAAATACCCTAAATATTATCATGATTTTACACTTGTAAAAGATGACGGAACGCAGAATAAAGCTTATTATTATGTAAAATACAGCGGGGCTGAGCTTATATTTAATGCAGAAACAAATGAACTTAAATATATATCTTTCAGACGTCCGGAACTTATGAAATGCAGAATTATTTATGATTATCCTTCCGGAAGCTTGCATGCAGTTCAGATTTTTGTTTCCGACAAAGAGTCTTTTATATTCAGTTCAACAGGAAAATATGTTGATTACTCCCCTTACGTCAAAGAAGTAAAAGAAAAGGTTATAAAAAGCTGGAAAGTACCTCCGAGAAAACAAATTGATATTCTTGCAAAAGGGCAGAAAGATTTGCTGGTTCAGATGGCTTTAACTCTAAATAAAGACGGCTCCGTAAAAAAATGCAGAATTTTAAAGTCTTCCAAAATTAAAGCTCTTGATGATAATGCCGGTGCGGCAATAAAAACTGCTGCTCCTTTTAAACCTTTCCCGAAAGACTTTTTTAACGAAGAAATTGTTATTATTCTGAATTTTAACTTCAGTTTATAATGTCTTCAACATCATAAGCTCCGTCTTCATTAATAAAGCAATGGCTTCCCGGTTCGATTTTGGGGACATCTGACGTTGTAGTTATTAATTTGAAGCCAAATACATCATGCCCCCATTTATTAGGTCCCTTTTGCCCGTTAACATCCGCATAAATCAAAGCAGGCGAGCCTATAATGCCTGACGGGGTATCGGTCCCGTATAGAAATAATATCAGGCCGTCAGACAAAACATAAGCTGTTGAATATTTTTCAAGTTCTGATCTGGACATTCCTACACAACCACCGCTCAATCCTAAAGATTTTTGATCTGTATATTCCGGGACACAGCCATCTGAAAAAATACGACCTTTACATATTTTTACTGTTTGTAGTCTGTTTTCAACAGCTTCTTTGAGGAGAGGACATTCACTTCCTTGATGTCCTTCGCCGTAATCCCCGTAATGGCAGTTTGTAGGATAGCCCAGATCCGTAAATGCAAGATTATATGCTTGTGAGATTACTGAGTAAGCTTTTTTAAATCCCGTTTTTATTACCTGTTTTTTATAATTTGATATTATTGACGGTAAAGTAATTGCGGCAACAACACCTATAATACCAAGTGTTATTAATATTTCTGCAAGCGTGAAACCGTTTGTTATTTTCATATTTTTATCTCCTTTACTTGTTATAATACCGCAAATTTTCAGTATTTAATTGCTCTTTTACGGAAAGTATAGGTGCTAAACAGCAAAATGTCAAGTTAATTTTGCTGTTAAAGTTAATTAACAAGATAGTAACTATGAAAGAAAATAAAAATATGTCAAACTTAAAAAAATTGCTCGGTAAAAGAATTAAAGAATTACGTATAAAAAAACACTATACGCAGGAATATCTTGCAGAGCTTACAGACTTAGGTTCTACAAGCATCAGTAAAATTGAAACCGGTTTGTATCATCCGTCGGATGAAAACCTTGAAAAAATTGCAGAAGCTCTTGAGGTTGAGCCTTACCAGTTATATATGTATAACCATTTTAAACCTGTTAATGAAATAAAAGAAAGCCTGCATAAAATTGTAGATAATGCTGCTGATGATGAAATAAGACTGATATACAGAATTTTATCTGCATTCTAAAATATTGTTATTTCGTAATCTCCGTTGTTTATTTTGAAATTCATTTGTATTGTTTCTCCGCTGTATTCTTTTGGCGGTGCAGAAAAGCGCGGAACGCTCATCATCATGTAATAAACAGTATCATTTAAGCCTTTATTTGAAGATTCTTTAGTAAATTTTCTGTTTATAAGCTTTCCGGTTTTATCGACTGAAAAACTGATAGAACATTCTCCTGAACCTTGAATACTTCCTACTGCAAATTTAGAAAACAAAGCTGCACGTAAATTATTTTTATACCTCAGCATTTCCGCGCTGTTGGGATTATAAACGGGTTTGGGCGGTTGTGCGGGAACTGGTTTTTCAACAACAATCTTTTTCTCTTGTTGAACAATTTCTGGTGCAGTTTTTTTTGTTATCGGAGTTTTTTTTACATTTTGACTAATTATAGCTTTGCCTGGCATAGTCTGCAGACGTTGACGCTAACTGGCGAGGGTATTCGGTCCTGTTAACTTCCGGCTGCAGCTCACTTTTTAATGGTTGATAAATCGGTGTATCATCCCATATTTTGTCAATGGTCGGAATATTTTTTACTGCTGCGGGTTTGGGCTTTGATGCCTGTTTTTTTACCGGAGCCTTCCCTACAGGTATCAACCAAATTATAATTGATAAAATTAAACATATTGCAAAAAATACTCTTGAAACAAATTCGGATTTTTGTTCAAGCGTCAAAGGCTGTTTGGGCTTTTGCGGGATAGCTTCTTCAATGTAATCAAAAGTGTTATTGCCGCAGTCGCAGTAATCAACTTTTGTTTTATATTCTGCTTTGCATTCTTTACATCTGTACATAACAAACCTATCTTATCACAAATAATCCTAATTTATAAATTCCGAAGAATATAAGTCCTATAATAAGCATAATCAATAAGATTGCCGTTTGCCTTATTATATCAAAGTTTCTTTTAGCTTTAACGAATTTTATTGCAAACGGTATTTCGAGAAGTATGCAAATCAGAGTACATATTATTCCAAACACTTATTTACTCCTTTTAAAAATAATATTTTCGAGCATAATCGTTTTGTGCATCTTAGGTTTAATATTAGCAATGAGTGCCGTTGATAAAGCTAAGATTACAAGTATGATAATTGATACTATTGCAATTTTTGTTCCGTTCATCAGTATGTAACCCTTTCATAGTCCGAAAAATCATTAGGAGTGGAATATCTTTCCTGAGTGCCTATCAGGAACAAACCTGTTACAACGGTTGATGTTCTCTGTGTACCTCTTGGAAAATTTAAAATCGGTTTTTTCTGCAATTTTGCAATTGCAGGTTTAACATTGTTCCTTGCAACATCCAGAAACGCGGGATTTGAGCATTCTACTTTTATGTTAGATACATTTCCGTATTTGTCTACAACAAATGTAAATAGGAACAGTGTACCAAGCGGAGCGTAGTCTATATTCGAATCTTTCATAATCTGATTTTGAATATTACTTCTCCATCTGTTCCAGGCAATAATTTCTTCCTGCTCGGTCATATACGGATTTTTGAAATTACTGTTTTGTTGTTTAGGCTTTTGTGCTGTTTGTGTATGTTCAGAAACATGTGGTTCTATTTCTTTTTCCGCTTCTTTGATTATTTGTTGGAGCAGCTCAATTTGAGATGTATCTTCGGGAGTAGTTTCAGGTTTAATTCTTTTTTCTGATTTTACAGGTTTAACCTCTTCTGTTTTAATATACTCTGTCTGTGACTGTACCGGCTGAGGCTGTATTTTTATTTCATTTTGACGTACGGGCGGCGACTTTGCCGGCTGACTGACCGGAATATTTTTTGCGGATAGTGTATCGCTTATTCTTGTCAGCTTAAAGTCCGCATCTTCAATTATCATCGGGTGGTGCATTTCAGGATGAAATTTAATTGTGCAAACAGTTGCTATAATAAATGCAATTATTACAAATACTTTTAGAATATCCATACTAATCTTTATCTACTTTTGATAACAGTTCGTCGCAAGCATAAATTTCAAATTTAGTCTGGCTCAGCATCATTGTTTCCGCAATTAAAAGAGCTGTCGGAACAAGTGCGGCAACCAAACTTAGGAACATCCCCTGCATATCTCCGCCGATTTCGGTCATAAAATAAGATATGTTCATTGCAAATTCAATAAATATGATTGCACAGGCAATTGCCATGGAACGATTTTTTTCTGAATTTAATCTTCTGACCCCTTCCAGACCGTATATTGTAACTCCGTGGTGCTGGTAATCCGAAAATCCGTCCTGCTTAATTACCTGCGAGCCTTGAACTTTTTTAGTACATAAAAATGCATTAACAAATGAGAAAAATGCAAAAATAATCAAAAATGTTGCAAGTGTTAAAAATACAGGGCTTATTCTCAATCCTGAAATTCTTACCCAGCCTGCAGCTTCCGGAAAGCACATTGCAAGAGTGTTGGAGACACCGTATGCAAGAAACGGTGCTGTCAATATACCTACTATGGTTTCTCCGACAGATTTAAGCTGAAGATTAAACATTTTATCTCTTATGTATTGAAGTTTTGAGTTGCTTAAACTGTTAATATACCTTTCAATCCACTGTCTGTAAGATTTAATAACACTTTCAAAATCTTCTCTGTATTCATATTTATCAAGCGTCATAGTCCATTCCATACCGTTGCACTTGAAATATCCGCAGCTTATTGCAAGAACTGCCATAATTCCCGAGAAGAAGAAGGAAATAAATATCGCAAATGTCATAAAATCATTTAAATTCATATAGTAAACAAGGTTTACGACATAAATCCCGAGTACAAAGATTAATGAGAAAATAAGCATAAAACTTTGCCCGAGTTTTGCGGATTTTGACATTTCTTTTTGAATGCTGCTCTGAAGATATAAATATATCCCCTGTTTTAAAAGCAGGCAAATACCGTAAATCAGAATTGTATATACCCCCCAAACTTTAATATTTGTCGGAAGATGGAGGAAATTTGCGGATTCCTTAATGGTAAGCCCCATAAGATAATTTGATACCCCGAAAGCACATACCATTGAGCTTAAAAACATTGCAACATGCAAAAAGATACTTGTTTTTGAATTTGTTGAAAGTTTTTGCTTAAGGTCGTTTATATGGAATGCAACCTGTTTAATAATGGCTACACGGGCATTTTCCAAATCTTCTTTTTGTTTTTCGAGTTTGACTTTTGTGACGGCATTAACATCTTTTCCGTATAAACCTTTAATATCGTCTTCGGTTAAATCTTCTTTCCCGATTGATGTAACTGTTTTTGTATGTGCAACAGGTGCTTCTGCAATAAGTTTAACACTTATAAATTCATCAGTATTTGCAAACATAAGTTTACAAACACTTGCGACTTCAACTTTTTTTATCGGCTGTCCTTTAAAAAGAACTTTATCACTTTTAAAAGTATTTATAATAACACATTTATTTTCGGCAGGATTGTACTCAAGAGTAAGTAATACATCGTACCCTGTGTTTAAAATTACATCACAGTTAGGGTTTGTTCCGATACTTATGACGTCTTTATTTCTGAAAACTTTTTCGCCTTGTGTTGATGAAATTACTATAGCCATTAATTATCCTCTTTTTTATTATTATCTTCCTATTGCGTGAAGAAATCTTCTTATAGACTTGTCAATATTCTGTTTTGGAGCAACAATAAGATGATTTTCTCCAAGAACCGGTGTAAGTTTTTCTTTTGCCAGATCCAGTTTCGCAGGGTGTGCATCTAAAAACATCATTGAGATATCAGGTGCATATTTTTTTACATTCTTAACGTTTTTGGGCAGAGTTTCCCAATTAATCTGTTTTTCAATTGCCCCTTCGTTTTCGAGATCCCCTATAACAACAACTGCAGGCACATAACCGCCTTTTTTCATTGTAAGAGCATGTGAAAAAGCTTTTTTTAAGCCGACGCCGTATGCAGTACCGTAATCATTTTTATCATATTGGGTAAAAGCGTCCATTGATTTTGTTATCGTGCTTCCGTTCATAGGGCTTCCTTCATAAATAAGATATGCATCTTCGGAAACTCTTAATATTTTAATTTGATCTTCCGGATCAAGTAAATTACAAATTTGTCTTAAAGTTTTTTTCTGTTCAGGCAGATATTTTTGGTTTGATGCTGATGAATCTATTACAAAAATTACAGCAGCAGGGTGAAAATCATCTACTTTAATTTGTCTTAATCCTGCCCAGATAAATTTTAAAGCAACTGATAATATCAATACTAATAATCCTAATGTAACTAATCTTTTATTTAATTTCATTATTCCGCCTGATTTAAAAATTTATAACTAAGAATAATATAGCATATTTTGTATATTACTGCAATAAATTATTATACGGAGAAGCAGTCAGAGGTTGTATAAGTTTTAATTCAATTATAGTACCGTCGGGAATATCAATATCTTCTCCTCTTTGCATTGCTCCGCGAAGCCCTCCGCCTGCAGCACCTATACCACCGTATATAAGCATATTTCTACCCCAGTCATCGCTGCCGCTTAGAGCAGTAAATGCAGCTCCGACAAGCATACTTCCGAGAGCTCCTATAACAACATCACGTGTCATTTTTTTTGCACGTTCACTTTTTGCTTCCATATATATTTTTTCGGTTGAAATACTTATAAGATTGCCGTCCGGGGTAAGTATTTCATTAAAATTTATTTCAAATGCCCCGCTTCCGTAAGCATAACCCGCATTTTTAGCTTCTGTAGTATTGCCGTATACAAGGCTTCCTGCAGGAGCGATTAAAGTCCCGTTATAGACAAAATCTCGGGTTAATTTTGCCGTAAGCCTGTCGTTTTTTTCTAAACTCCCCGAACTTATGCCGGAATCAAAGGTGACCGGAAAAGTTGTACCTGCAGGAATTTTTACTACATAACCGTTTATTACCTGCTGATGCGGTTGTTCATAAGTATTGTTAATTAACTCTTGTTGAACGGGAGTATAATCATTTAAATTATTTTTTATTTCGGTTTTGTTATTCTTTTTGGTGAAGTCAACCGGATGAAATTGTTGAAATCTCTGCCTGTCAAATTCAGCCTGTGCTTCATCGCTGAAATCGTATTCAGCGAACACTGGCATTGAAATAATTTGAAAACATATTAAAAAAATTATAACCTTTTTCATTATTAATATTATAATTGATTATTGAATTATTACAACGTACCTGATATAATTTGTTTTACAAGAGAGGAAAATTTATGGAAAAAATATTAGAATTGCTGGCTGTAGTTATAAGTGCTTACATTATAGGTTCAATACCTACAGGGTATATTATAGTTAAAGCTTTTACGGGACAAGATATCAGAACTATCGGTTCAGGTTCGACGGGGGCTACAAATGTTAAAAGGGTTATGGGTAAAAAATGGTTCTTTATAACATTACTTCTTGATGCATTTAAAGGAGCTTTGCCTGTTGTCCTTGCGGCAATGTTCGCAAAATCCTTTACAGGGATAGGGCTTTTGCCTGTTTTAGCTGCTATAGCTGTAATTCTCGGACACAGTAAATCAATATTTTTGAAATTTACGGGCGGAAAATCCGTTGCATCGGGTGTTGGTACAATTTTGGCGCTTAACTGGCAGGTTGGGCTTATTATTGCCGCAATATGGGCTGTAATCACGTTTTTTACAAGATATGTTTCTGTAGGCTCAATTATTGCACTGGCTCTTTCGCCGTTTATAATGTGGGCTTTTAAAGCTCCTGCTGCATATATTGGCTATTGTGCTCTCGGGGCTTTGTATATAATCTGGCTTCACCGTTCTAATATTCAAAGACTTATCAAAGGCGAAGAAAATAAGGTCAGATAGTTATTTTTGCAAGCGTTTATTAATATAAGAAATACAATAGCTTATACCTAAACCTATTGCGGCACCGCCGATAATTTTTGCAGGAATTTTAAAAGGTGCGTATTTTTTTATTTTTTGTACATTTGTCCGACAGTCGGATTTGAATTTTTCAATCTGCTGTTTACGAATTTTTTTGTAATTATCCGTACGGTTTTTTATTTCAAGTTCAGGGATATTTTGTTTTCTTAAATCTTTTTCAAAACTTTTTTCATGACCATAATAAAACCCAATCATCAAGTTTTTGTAAGTTTCTTTGCTGTCTTTAATTTTTGAAAGTGTATTATATACTTCTTTCCCGCCCCAAGCAGCCCCGCCGGCACAAGCAAGAATTATGTTGCGTTTATTATCAGATGAACTGATTGATGAAATCATTTAATTACCCTTTAATCATTTTGTTGAATACACTGCTGTTTGTGAAGTTTACTTCCTGCATCGGTTTTTGTTCTTGTGATTTCCGTACATTTTGAGGTGTAACTTCATAAGTTTTTATTGAGCGTTTGCCTGTCAGGCGTTTCATAAAGTCGTAATATTTTCTTGTAAAGCCTGTTGCATTATCCTGTTTTTCTTCAAGTTTGACAAGCTGATCACGCGAATGTGTTCCAACAGGAACCCCTACTGATTTTCTTGTCAGCCATTCTCCGATTGTTGTATTGGTTAATGTAATCCAGCTCATTCCGAATAATGATTGGTGGTATTGTTTGCTGAATGTACTGTTAAACAAGTCAATTAGTAATGTTTGATAGAATAATCTTGAACCTTCTTGAACAAATCTTTCTTTAAATTTGGTTTTAGCACCTTCTACATCATTACCGTTTGATTTCAGCATAACCATGTTGTAGTTATCTGTCATAAGGAACCATATTGTAGCTGCAAGTGCTGCTGTTTTAGCCATATTTGAAAGTTCGCTGTTAGATACGTTAGACATAGTATCTACGTTAAATGATTTCAAGATATTATCTTTTACATAAGATTGGAATTCTTTTGGAGTTAAATTTTTCTTAGCTGCCTGATGTCCTATATTTTCAATACTTTTAGCAAGAGATGATACGTTTGAAATTCTTCTCAAAAGTTCTTGTTCTTCTTCTGAAAGTTTTGTATCTTTAGCGACTTTTCCGCTTGAAACTTTCTGAATAAAAGCTTCAAGATTTTTTGTATCAGCTGTATTTTTTTCTTTTGCATAATTATTTACTATAGTTTTAAGAGTATTTTTATCTTTGATATCTAATTTTAAGAAACTTGATTTCTTTCCTATTGATTTAATTGCGTCATCAATGAATGTATAAGGGAGTGTTCCGTATTTCCATACAAATCTGAACGGGGCGAGGAAGAAATCAACAACAGGCTTGCTTTTTTTATCTCTTGCACCGAGGCTTATTGTTCCATCCTCATTTGCTGCTGTTTTAGCAATATTTCTGTATTCATTTGCAAGATTGTTAAATCCGTTTTTATCCAGAACATTTGTTATTTCATTGAACTTATCCTGAGATATTCTATAATCTTTTATCTGCGTCATATCTGCATAATGTTTTTTAAAGAAACCTGAGAAAGTTTTCCAGGATTTTTCAATTGCAGGAATTTTTCTTAAGCCTTTCACTGCAAATCCGCCGCCGATTATCAGACCTACTGCCTTTAATATGGTATTAAGCGAGAGAAGAGGCTTTTGAGCTTTTTCTTTGTCTTCTTTTTTATTTTCTGATGCTTTGAATGAAAGGTCAGGTTTGATTTCAGCTTCAGGTGCGTGATTTCTTTCATTTTCCGCTCTTGCTTCTTCAGGTGTAAGTCTTGTAATATGTTTTCCGTTGATTACACGAGAGAAAGCTTCGGTTGTCAGGGTAGTTAATGCCGTCATCAGCATAATACCCATTTTGGAGTTATTAATATACTTATTTAAAGCACCTAATGTTACAAGGGTTATGTATGCATTAAAACCTATTCTTGCCATTTCCTGCTTAAATCTTACTTTTTGTTCGTGAGATGCGGAATTTTTATCATCATCCATCATACGTGATAGGTTATAAGCATCGTTTGCAAGGAATATTGCCGGCGGAAGACCGGATACTAAACGATTTAAAGAGCGTTCATGTTTTGTATCGTAGTTTCCTGTTTTCGGGTCAAACATTTTCACTGAACGCTGGAATACTTTTGATGCAATTTCTTCTTCCGGTTTGCCTTTCAAATCCTTCATTGTTTCAAAAAGACCTCGTAAAGAGTTTACTTTTGCATCAACTTTTGAACGTTGTCTTATTGCTTTAAAGAACGGCTGATTAAGAGTATTATCAGACCAGTTTTTGAGAGGTTTTATTTTACCCGCTAAAGTTACAATTCCGTTCAATATATCAGCGGGTAAGATTTTAATCGGATAAATCAATCCGTCCCAAATTAATTGAGGGATAGTTTTTTTATTGAAAGTAATTTTATCACCGTCAATATTAACCATTTTGTTAGTAAGTTCGGAATCTCTTATACTTTCAAACAATTCCTGACCTACAGAAGTACTTATTTTTTCTCCGTTTGGGGATATTTTTTCAATTCCTGTATATTTTTTTGCAAACTGTAAAAATTCATTTACGCTGTATTCCCCTGCTTTTTTGTAACTTGGTGCAAATCTTAAAGCAAGTCCGGTTGCGATTAGTGCGCCTACGGTATACAGCAGAGGTTTCATTTTATCATCTTTCGGGGCGGGTTTATTTTCTCCCCTAAAAGAAAGACCTTTAAAAGATAAATCGGTTGAAATACTTTTTAAAGGTCTCTCGTTTATATTATTTTTTAAGGACATGAACTCGGAAGAAAGAGGAACATGTTTTGGAGATAATTCTCCGGTTGACTTCTGTCGCTGCTTCACCACATCGTAAGTTAATCTTTTTCCTACTAACATATCTTTATTTTTCCTTCCCGTCATGTATTTTTAACTGAACAAAATTTTTTGACAAGGGTGAGTATATACAAAATTTACAGTATTTAACAAAAATGTAGAATGTGATGTTTGTCTTTACTTGTAACAAAATGTAAAGTTGAATTTTAAAATGTCTGAAATTCAGTTATACTGTCTCATAGGATAGGATAGGATAGGATGCGATGCGCCCATAGCAACATTTTCGACTGTTTATTCTTTAATTATTTGTGTAGCAGCAATTAAAGAAAGGTAAAAGATTATGGCAGTAGAAAGTGTAAACGGAACCAACAGTAATACAGGGTTATATACATCGGCAGCGGCATTAGCCGGCGGAGGCGCGGGCGCGGCTGCAGGATGGTATTCAAAACCGTATTTAAAAGACGGCGCACCGACCGACAGTTTTATAAAGAAAATGGACAAAAATATTAAAGAAGCAATGTCACCTGAAGAAAAAGAATTAACGAAAGCTTTGGAAAAAGAATTTAAAGGCTACAGGGATTTAGTTGCAAATGCAAAAACTGTGGATGAATTAAAAAACGGATTTGTAAATAAAATATTTGAAGGTTCAAAAGATGTTGATTTTGAAACATTCAAGGGTATTACAGAGCATTTGTCGGAAAATTTTGAAGCATTGGGAATTCAGGCATCTCCCGAATATGCGGATAAAGTTCGTAAAACATCAAATTATGAAGAACTGAAACAAGTTGTAAGTGAAAATTTTGATAAACAATATGCAGGTAAATCACTTGATGAAATAAAACAGGCAATAAAAAATGAAGGAGACGAACTAAATAGAAAAGTTGCCAAAAATCTTTTCGAACAGTTCTGGGACAGCAGTAAAAAACAGTTTGTTGACTGTGAAGAAGGAATGGGAAAAGCAATTAAAAAAGCGGCAAAAAGTATTCAGGGTAAAGCTGCATTAATCTATGGCGCCGTTGGAGCGGCAGTACTCGGCGCTGTTACATATTTATGCTGCGGAAACAAAAAATCATAAATAATAATACATATTGAAGAAAGAAAGCCCGCATCTGCGGGCTTTTTGCTATATATTTTTGAGAATTTCCAATATTAAAGATTTAAACTTTGCTTTTGCGCTGTCTGCAGCTTCAATAACTTCTTCATGAGAAAGCTTTCCGCTTGTATCCGAGCTTGCTGCGTTTGTAATACAGCTTATGCCGAGCACGTTCATTCCGCAGTAATTTGCAACTGTTGCTTCGGGAACAGTTGACATTCCTACTGCATCTCCTCCGAGTTTTCTTATCATTTTAATTTCTGCGGGAGTTTCATAAGAGGGACCGGAATTCGCCCAGTATACACCTTTTTTAACCTCAATTCCGAGCTTATCCGCACATTTTTCGGCAGTTGTGATTAATGTTTTTTTATAGACTTCCGTCATATCGGGGAAACGTTCGCCGAGCGCATCATCATTCGGTCCTATTAAAGGATTGGAGCCCATATTGTTTATGTGGTCGGTTATAAGCATTAAATCAGCCGGTTTAAAACTTTCATTTACCGCTCCTGCTGCGTTCGTAAGAATAAGCGTTTTAACTCCGAGAGCCTTCATAACCTTTACGGGATAAGTTATTTCACGCATTGAATGTCCTTCGTAAAAATGGTTTCTTCCCTGCATCATAACAATTTTTTTATCCTGAATTTCCGAAAAAACAAGTCTGCCTTTATGACCGTGCACCGTTGACTTTATAAAATCAGGGATGTCATTATAAGGAATGGCAAAATCGCAGTATTCATCGGCAAGCTCTCCTAATCCCGACCCTAATATAATACCGGTTTCAGGTTTAAAATTGTTTGTTTTTTCATTGATAAATTCAATTGTTTTCTGCATATAATACCCCTTTTCACTAAAAAAGTTAGAGTTAACTCTAACTTTTTATAATAAACCGTATACGGATGTGCTTTCCCGCACTAACCTACTAAGCGGTCATCATCAGCTTCTGCCGCTTTAACCATAATTGCATGTTCAACAGGATTTTCTTTCTTATAAGTTGTATCGAAATTTTCTTCGAAATTAAAATCATCATGAGCTTTTTTAGCCTGATTTTCGTCTACAAGCTTTTTAGCAAGCTCGGCAATTTCGTAAACTAATTGATATCTGTTGTCGGTATTTTCGTTTAAATCCCATGCAACTCTTATTATCTGATCCATCATAAGTTAAAACCTCACTTTTTGTTTTTTATATAATTATACTATAATACAAAAACTTTTTTGGCAAGTGGCAAAAAAACATGTATTGTTGTATAATCGGCTTATGAAAATTTTCGACGGAATTCATAAATATATTTTGTTAGAATTCGGGATTTGGTTTCTGATATTGTGTGCGGTTATTGCAGGTGTAAGAATTCATTATTACCACAAGGAAAAAGAACTTGTTACTTATCAGCTTTTTATGCCTGATGTTGACGGTTTAATCGCAGGTTCCCCGGTAAAATTTATGGGGGTTCAGGTCGGTTACATTGAAAAAGTTAAAATTGTAGCTAATGATGTTTATTTAAAAATTGTTATAACCGATAAAGATGTTGTTTTACCTAAAGGCTCAATCGCGACTGTTGAATTTAACGGAATGGGCGGGTCAAAATCACTTGAAATTTATCCCCCGACAGATGAAAGTATTGCCTCTAATAAATTAATTGTTATTGAAAATCCTAAAAGGCTTCATGATTCTTTAGGTCTTTTGAATGATATGTTTGATAAAATAGGTTCCATAACAACCAAGTTATCGTTTTTTGCAAAAGAAACAGGTGCCGTTGATATGAGCAAAGGCATTAATACCGTCGAAATTCAAAGCAATATGACACTTTTGGATAAATGGATAAAAGAGTTTTCGGATATAAGAAAAGAAGGAGTTAAAAATGAACAAAGAGAAAGTCAGAATAATAAATAATCCTGTTGTTCTTTTAAATTTATGCACAATGCGCGACAAAAATACTGACAGTCAGGGCGTAAGAATTGCAACCAGAAAGATTACAAGATGCCTTTTATATGAAGCAGCAAAAAACCTTCCTCTTGTTGATAAAGATGTAACAACTCCTTTAATGACTTTTACGGCAAAAACGGTAGATCCTGATATAAACCTTATTATCTCTCCGATATTGCGTGCAGGCTTAATTTTTACTGATGAAGCAATTGATATTCTCCCTCAGGCTTGTATAAGACATATCGGAATGTACAGGGATGAAAAAACTTTAAAACCTGTCTGGTATTACAACAAAGTTCCTATGGAAGCTCCCAATCCGGAAAAGTTTTATATTTATATTACCGACCCTATGCTTGCAACGGGAAATTCTCTTATAGAAGCGATTAAATTATATGCCGATAAAGGCATTCCCATTGATAATATTAAAGTAATCTGTATAATTGCGGCACCGCAGGGTATTGAAAATATTCAAAAACATTACCCCGAAATTGAAATTATAACAGCTGCCGTTGACGAATGCCTCAATGAAAAAGGCTATATCGTGCCGGGAATGGGAGATGCAGGCGACAGAATTTTTAATACTTAATCTTAATTGTTAACAAATATAAATAAATAACGGTATTTTCTAAAGAATGTTTTAGAAGATGCCGTTATTTTTTATGTGTGTAATAGAATGGGAAATTTATGTTATTTGAGATAAAAGGTACGGGTACAAATTCTATAACGGAAACGAAAGAAAGTTCTGATACGGAAAAGCTTAAAAAAGACGCAAGAGCAAAAGGTGAGTATATAGTTACCGTAAGCGGAGATGAAAAGGGACTAACGGCAATTGCCCGTAAGTTTAATATGTCTTTGTCGGAATTTAAAAATCTGACAGGGCTTACTAAAGATACCCTTGTAAAAGGACAGATTATAAAAAATGTTCCTCACGCTAAAATCCCTGACGGAAAAGGTTTAAATTATCTTGCCGTACAAAACGGAATGACATTGGAAGAACTGTTGAAATTAAACGGACTTCCAAAAAACTATAAGCCGTCAAAAGATGAATATTTCTATGTTTACCCGTCTAAGAAAAAGCCTGTTAAACAAAAGGAAACGCAAAAAACTACGGCAGCGGTAAAAAAGCCTGCAGCTCAAAAAACGGAAATTTCTAAAGAACAGCCTGCAGCCCCGAATGAAATTGCTGAACAGATCAGAAATGCTGTTTCTTCTAATATCGGAGCTGTCGGCAAGGAAGATTTCAGCAAAGCATTTTTACAGATTAATGAAAAAAACGCTAAACAAGTTATAAAAGCTTACGATGAATTGACTGACAATGATGAATCTTTGATTAATGCAATTTGTTCGGAAGTTATGAGCTCTAAGGAGCTGAGAAAAGATGCGGTTATGACGGTTTATGATAATCTGGCAAAGCAGACTAACGCTTCTACACCCGCTAAAAGACAGGAGTTTAAAGCCGAACTGGATAAAGAATTCAAAAAATTTATCGGTATGGTAAGCACAGATAAGCTTGACGAAATGATTAACGAAATGACTGATTATAAGCCGCAAGGAAAAAATTTTTCCGATGAAGTTCTAAAAACCTCAAACGGCGGTAACAGTGAAGATATTACAAGTGCTACTCTTACCTCAATAAAAGACGGAAGCGGTAAATATGTAACGGCAGGCACCCTGAAAAGCTGGGCAATAAGCAGCGGTAAACGTGATAAAGGTTTTAGCAAAGTCGAAAATCCTTATATCGTAAGACCTTTGCCAAACTATAATACCGAAACAAAAAAAATAGAAGCTATGACGGAATTACGTGGCAGCACAGAAACAGGCGAGCTTAACGGTAAAGTTGTAATACTTAATTCAGGTCATGGCGGCTATCAGCAAAATAACGGCTACTTTGACCCGGGTACGGTTTTATCGGTTAAAAATGCCGAAGGTAAAGAAATGCCTATTGAAGAATGGCGCGTTGCACAAAGTTTTGTTGATAAATTATCGGATGAACTCAGAAGCAGAGGTGCAAATGTCGTTTTTGTGTCAGGAGCTGTAAGAAACGGCGGAATGGCAAAACAACATTACCTTGAAAGCCTTATGGAAGGCAAGAAAGGCTCTGATGAACTCAGAGAATTAATAAGCGATACAGATAAAGCCGATATGCTTTTTCTTTCAGTCCATGTCGAATCTGCAAAAGAAAAACCGAAATCAAGAATGTGCACCGTACGTTACACAAAAGACATTGATAAAAAGTTATCGGAAAATATTAATAAACATCTTCAAAAAGGCTTTATGGCTTTAACTCCCGATGTAACACACGATAATTTATATGTTAATAATGCAGCTAAAGGTGTAACTTCATCTTTGCTTGAAATAGGCAATATTGCAAACGGAGAGATTACAAACTCTTTATTGTCAAGCAATGACCAGAAAAAATATATGAAATGCGTTGCGGACGCAATTGAAGAAACTATGAATAATTAGGATATTGTAAAATGTTTGGCTTTGATATTTGGAAGTTAATAACAAATTTTTTCGGATTTTCTTCTGATGAAAAAACAGAGAAAAATAAGTCTGATAATAAAAAGCAAACTGCTGTATACCATAAGGTAAAAGCAGGAGAAACCTTATATTCAATTGCAAAAGCAAACGGAATTTCAGTTGAAGCACTAAAAGAAGCTAACGGCATAAAAAATGATATGCTTTCAGCAGGACAAAATTTAAAAATACCGGCAAAATCTTCGGGAACAATATTTCCTAAATCTAAAAATAAGGATAATTCAGGTTTTCAAATGTACAGAGAAATATCAGATGAGGAAATTGCCAGTGAAAATGCACGTAATAAATTCGTTAAAATAACTAAAAATCCGGATTACACTATTAAAAAAGGAGATACAGCCGCCTCAATTGCCGAAAAATTCGGTGTTTCCGCAGAAGCTTTATTAAAGTTGAATTCTATGGATGAAAAAAATCTTAGAATCGGCGAAACAGTTAAAATCCCCGAAACAAGAACTGCAAAGAATGTAAGAAATATTAATGATACGGCTAAAGCTGCAGGATTAAGTGTTGAATATTTAAAAGCACTTGAAAATATGGAAGAAAAACATAACAAAATATATACGGATAAAAACGGTGTTAAAACAATAGGCATAGGGCATGCTCTAAGTGCGGAAGAAATAAAAAAATATGCAGGTAAAACTCTTTCTGATACCCAGATTTATACTATGCTTGCACAGGATTTACTCGACAGAGAACAAAATGTCAGAGCACTTATCGGCGACAGTGCATATAAGAAAATGCCGCAGCCGCTTAAAGATTCCGTTATGGATTTTGTTTTTAACAGAGGTGAAACATTATTTGAAAAACGTCAGGGATTGATTGACGCTTTGCAGAAAGGGGATTATAAATCAGCAATTTCAAAAATGGATATTGATTATTCGGTTATGAAATTCAGTTCGTCTGAAAAATTAAAAGCATATACAAATAAATTTAAAGATAAAAGGATGTTTGTGACTGAAAAGAATGGCAAAACATTAAGAAAATATTTAAGCGGTCTTAATAAACGCAGGCTGTTTGAAATTTCTCATGCAAGCCAAATTTATAACGGCAGCATTCCTGAAGATATTTTGAAATCAGCACAAAATTTATACAACCGCGGGCTTTATTTTATGAGTATCGAAGCGCATAACGGCACTATCCCGAAAAGTTCGTATAAAAATGTAAAAACGGAATATAATACTCAAGTTAATCAATGGTTTAACGGCAAAATTAAAATAAAAGATTAATTATTGATGCCCGTTACGTTTAACCAATTCCAAAAGCTGAAGCATTTTACGTTTTAATTTTAAATTTTCGTCTTTAAGATTAGCTATTTCTTCTTCATACTTCTGGCTGTCATCAGAAAATGTTGTTTCAGGTTTCGGAACGGTGTTGTAATCAAGAATAAATCGTTTTTTTGCTTCTTCTTTCAATACAACAAGTGCTTTAATATCATCTTCCGTAACAAAGCCGAGCTGGATAAGTATTTCTCCGAATTTTTGCGGACTTCCAGCTTCCTGAGCATCTCTATTGGCTAAAATTGCCTGCTGTAACTGGTCAACGGAGATTACTCCTTTTTGTTTAAAATATTCGCCGGTTCTGAATTTCCCTGCTATGTATCCTGCCATTGCATGAATTTCTTTTGATTCGGGAACTTTAATAAAATTCTGTTCAAGGCAAAGTTCATAATACTTTGCAACTTCTTCCATAGACAAGAATGTATTAACCGAAATTTCAAGCATGCTGTATTCGTTTGCGCATCCCTGAAGGAAGTTATAAATATTGTTATCAAGACCGCATTTTCTTTCGGTCAACTCTGTTTTTCCCTTGAATGTAAGAGTTGGAACGAATGTGGAAAATATATCATCAGGGTGATTTCTGAGAAAATCCTCACAGGCCATTTCTTTCATTTCGTTTCCCAGTTTCAAATAGATAACCTGTTTAATCCATAAGGGTACATTTAAAACTTTTTCCAAAAATAAATCAAGAATATTCTTTTTCAAATCAACCTCGCGTAAATATAATTTATATATGTTTATAATTATACCATAAAATATGAATTTATTCAAGTTTACGATAATTTATGGAAATATGAATTACCCGAACGGATGATTTATTTCTTCTGCTTTATGCTATTGATTTATGTTAAATAAAATTGTATTATGGTTTTATAATAGGAGAAGTATGTATGCAAAAAGAGACTAAGAAAAAAGTTGCAATCGGTATAATTGCCGCGATTGGTTTTATAACAACCATTAAACTTGCAATAATATATTACAATGCGAATTTTAACCCGTATGCGTTATCAAGTTTTTGCTCGGTAAATGATTTTATAGACTGCGATGGTATTGCAAGAACTACTGAGGCGCAGTTTCTGGGAATTCCTCTTGCTTACTGGGGAATGTTCTTTTATTCATTTGTTTTCTTAATGTTATTTGCGCAAAAGTTAAAGAATTTCAGACTTTTTAAATTTATGGAAGTTTTTAAAAATCCTCTGGATTATATTGCTTCTTTAGGTTTAATTTCGTTTTTAATTTCTATGATTTTACTTTGTTTGAGCTTATTTGAAATTAAAAAGCTTTGTGTTCTTTGTGCATTTACATATATCTTAAACCTGTTAATAGGTTGTATTGCTGCGGATTTTAAAAACGGAGGTTTTGTTAAATCTGTTAAACAAAGTTTTCTTGACTTTGTTGATGCGGTTAAAATTAAAAAATATTTAATTGCCTTTATAGTCGTAATGCTTGCAGCTGCCGGATTTTTGACTTACACACGTGTAACTTTCAAATTCGCGCCTCAGGTTAAAAGACAATATGAGTTTAAAGAATTTATGCAAAAGAAAAATAAATATGCCGTTAAAGGAAATATTTTAGGAGATGAGGACGCAAAAGTAATCGTTTATATTTATTCTGATTACCAGTGTCCGATTTGTCCGGTTCATAATGTAATGATGCATAAACTTGCAAAAGAAATGAAGGGGATAAAAATCGTACACAGAAATTTACCGCTTGATACATCCTGCAACGGATATTTACAGTCCCCTTTCCATGACGGTTCCTGTATAGATGCAAAATATGCGATTGCTGCGGAAAAACAGGGCAGATTTTGGGAAATGAATAATATGCTTTTCGAAAAAACTCCTCAAACCGAAGAAGCTGTTTTGAAATATGCCGCAGAAATGGGTTTTGATACCGAAAAACTTCAACAGGATGCAAACAGTCCTGATACGGCAAAAGAAATTAAAGCACAAATTGACGATGCTTATAAAAGAGGAATTCAGGGTACTCCGTCAACTATGATTAATAATGAAGCTTATGTCGGAATAAAAACATATAAAGAGTATAAAGAGTGGGTGGAGAAACTTGGAGCCGAAAAAAGATAAAATAGTTCTTCACACCTGTTGTGCAATATGTTCCGGATATCCTGTATCTTTTTTACAAGATACGGGATATCAGGTTATTTCATATTTTTATAATCCGAATATCTACCCTTATAGCGAATATCAAAAACGTCTTGAAGCAGAAAGAAAATTATGTTCTCATTTCGGCTGTCAGCTAATTGAGGCTGAATATAACCCCGATGAATATTATTCTGCCGTTTCTGGTTTGGAAGATGAGCCGGAAAAAGGCAGAAGATGTGATAAATGTTTTGAACTCCGTCTTTTGAAAACCGCTGAATTTGCAAAAGCAAACGGTATAAAAAATTTTACAACATCAATAGTTATAAGCCCGCATAAAAATTTTGCAAAATTAACTGCCATAGGTGAAAAAATTGCAGCTGAATACGGGTTAAATTATGCGGCTATCGATTTTAAAAAGAAAGACGGATTTTTGAAAACAAATAAAATTTCACGAGAGCTTGACCTTTACAGGCAGAATTACTGCGGCTGTAAATTTGCTTTAAGATAAATCATATATTTACATTATGATTATTAAAAAAAATGTTATATAATAAGATAAAAGCTTGATTTATGTAAAAACATTATTAAAATAAAGAAAAAAGGACGTACGTATGAATAAGAAGATTATTTGGACATTAGCTTTATTGTTAACATTAAGTTCTGCGGCTGTTTATTCTTCAGGTGTTGATAAGCTTGAACCTATTAACGATTCAAAGCAAACAAAAAGACAACCGACAAGAAGCCCTAAGTTTCAACCTAAATCACAGGTGCAGGATGTTAACGATTTGGGCGGTAATTCTTCTCTGAATTTGGATAAAGATACTGTATACTATCCCAATGCTACAATAAAAAGTGCAGTTGCCAAATATAAAGCAGGCAATTATGCTGGATGTCTTCAGGAATTGTTTTCTTTGACAAAGAAAGATCCTTCAAATGCTCTTGCTTATTACTATATGGCAATGGCTTATACGCATGTTGATATGCCGAATGATGCTGTTGAGGCTTATGAAAAAGTTATTTCGCTTAATCCTAACGAATACCTTGTTGAATATGCGACAAAAGGCAGAGACTGTTTAACTGACGGACCGGCCTGCCAGCCTGAGGAAGAAAAACCTGTTGAGGAAATGGATGATTTGGATAAATTTATAAATGCTCCATACGGAAACGGTTTATCGCCTGAACTAAACCAGCAGATTAAGCAGAAACAATTAATTAATATTAAAGAAACTATTAATAAAAAAGAAAATCTGGAAGATAACGATATTCAGAGAATTAAAAATTTCGATCAAAATAAATCAACATCTAAAGAAACTGACAAAATCGCACAGGTGAGTGATGAAGAAGTTTTAAAAGCAATAAAAACTCTAAGAGATGCAGGGCTGACGCTCTCTGTACAATCTGAAAATCCGTATGCTCAAATGGCACAGTATCAAAATCCGCAGATGGCTGAAATGAGTATGCTTCTTGGAAACAACAATAATAATAACGGTAATTCAATGATGAATATGCTTCCGATGCTTATGTCACAGGCTCAAAAAGGTGAAAATATTGACCCGCGGGTTATGCAGGCTGTGATGATGAATTCTATGATGGCTGATTTCAGCTTTAATAATGATAATGACAAATAAAATAATATATGATATTGGATTATAAAAAAGCTAAAGAAAAATTGTTGACAGAACTTGATACGGACTGTCAGCAATTTTTCGTAAAAAAGGGATATATACTTGAGAATGCTTACTTTGAGCTGTTATCAGATAATCTCGAAAAAGCAAAAAATCTGTTTAATGCCATAAAACAAAATGATATCAGGGCTCACTGGGCTTCTTTTATGATATCTATGATTGAAGCGGATATTCGTGAATATCCTTCGTATTTTGAATTGAGAAATTTTCTGGAAATTGATTTAAACATTCTTATAAATTATTTCAAAGGGGATTATGTCGAAAAAATAGTAAGATATGCAGACTTTATGTTTACGATAAATCCCGAAGTTCATAAATTTATAGGACGTGTATTTTATAATAATGGATATGATGAGCAGGGCAAATACTTTTTAGACAGAGCAAGAAATTATTTTTATCATGATCCCGAGCTGCACTATCTTTTAGCTTATATTTATTATACCCGCAAGAATTTTGAAAAAGCTGAAAAAGCTCTAAACGATTGTATTTATATTCTGCCTGAATATTATCCTGCTGTTAATTTGCTAAAAAAGGTTAAGAGCTTAACAAAATAGTTTGTGTATAAAAATTGTTCATGATACACTTATTTTTACCGATAACACTAATTACAGGAGAAAACTATGATTATAATTATGGAGCGTAACGCTACCAAAGTTCAGGTGCAAAGAGTAATTGATTTTCTTAAAGATAACGGATTTGACATAAGATTTAATCAAGGCCAGGTTCATACGGTTATTGACGCAATCGGAGATAAGACAACCGTAACACCGGGCAGAATTGCAGCTTTTGAAGGCGTTAAGGAAGTTAAGATAATCAGAGAACCTTTCAGACTTGCTTCACGTGACAGAAAACCGGAAGATACGGTAATCGAATTTGCAAACGGTGTAAAGATAGGCGGTAATAATAAACCTGTTTCAATGGTCGGTCCGTGCTCCGTTGAAGAAGACTATGACGGGCTTATAAAAGTTGCACTTGCAGCTAAAGAAATGGGATGTGAATTTTTAAGAGGCGGGGCTTTTAAACCTAGAACTTCTCCTTATGATTTTCAGGGTTACGGAGAAAAAGCTCTGAAATATTTAAAAAGAGCGAGTGAGGAAACAGGATTATTGACAGTTTCTGAAGTTATGGATGCATCAGACTTGGATATGATGTGTGAATACATAGATGTTTTACAAATCGGGGCAAGAAATGTGCAAAACTTCAAATTACTTCATGCTGTCGGAAGATGCAGAAAGCCTGTAATTTTGAAACGCGGCTTAGCAAGTACAATAAGAGAATTTCTTCTTGCAGCGGAACATATTATGTATAACGGCAATCCTAACGTAATACTTTGTGAACGCGGAATAAGAAGTTTTGACAGTGCCTTCACGCGTAACGTGATGGATATAGCATCTATTCCTGTTATAAAAAAATATTCTCATTTACCAATCATTGTTGACCCGAGCCATGGTACAGGACAGAGATATTTAATCGAGCCTATGGCAAAAGCAGGACTTGTTGTCGGGGCTGACGGTATAATGATGGAAGTTCACCATGATCCTGAAAATGCACTTTCTGACGGTAAACAAAGTTTACCTATCCCGATGTTTAAAGAAGTTATGGGTAGAATTAACCAGTTTAACAACAGACTTCATTATGAAAAAACTTGTTTATCAGTAAACGTTCAATAAAGTAGCGAATATTGCAAATGTAAAAGTAGTTTGTTATAATTAAGATAGCAAACTATTTTTTACTATAATGAAAGGAGCAATTATGAAAAGATTAAACGCAAAACAGGCACATAAATTTAATA
>ERZ780144.336-NODE-336-length-67807-cov-8.445374_pt1 | contig 67807 bp, 65 predicted proteins | sample MGYA00511380_ERZ780144 | MGnify/ENA primary metagenome ERZ780144 (study PRJEB29588, sample SAMEA1965858) | human gut metagenome | biome: human gut; feature: human-associated habitat; material: faeces | place: Denmark | collected 2008/2010 ... | reverse complement strand
ATATTTTGAAAAAAACTCTAAAAAAAATAATCATTTATGGCAAATTTCTTAAAAATCTTAATAAAAAATTTTGTAAATAATTGTAACAAATACGCTTAATAATTTAAATAAGTATTGCCAGAGTATATACTAAACAAGCTTTTTAACAAATTCAACAGCATGCTCACGCGTAATCACATCACCTGAAACTTGTGCTTCATGCAATGCTTCCATAATCTCACCAAGCTTTCTTGAAGGTTTAATATTAAGAATATCCATTACATCGTTGCCGCTCAAAAGTTTTGGCAACGGCTTTAATGTTTCACGCGCTTCGAGGTAAAATCGCAAAAGCATATTCAAAGACGTTATGTTTCTTTCAACAATTTCGTCCGTAATTTCGGGACCTCTTGCGGAAAGCCTGTCAGCCTGTGCCAGTATGATTGCATCAATAGAATTTTTATCCATTTTTCTGACATAACGCATCATAATCTTTTCGGTAATCTGTGGTGAAGTCATCACATGCGACGGATAGATATGATATTTAATCATTGATGAAATGTAATCAATCTGCTTATTTGAGCAATGTAAATCTTTTAATATTTTAACTGACATCTTCGCACCGACATCATCGTGCTTTATAAATCTGTGTTTGCCTTCTTCAATCGTCCATGTGGAAAATTTTCCTATATCATGCATAAATGCGGCAAGCTTTAAATGCGCAAGACGTGAAAAACCGCCAAAATCAACCCTGTTAAGATGTTCTTTAACTTCATCAGATGCTTCACTATATAAATTTTGAACCTGTTTAACAGTTTCTATTGAGTGATGAAACAAATCCAGATGGTGGTGAGAATTAGGCGGAACCTGTTTTAACTCTTTTACAAACGGGAATATTTCTTCTAAAATCCACGTTTTATTCATATTCTCAAGAGCAATATGAGCATATTCTCCGCTGAAAAGCTTCAAAATTTCATAATTAATTCTTTCAACAGCAGGTTTATGGATTAAATCAGAATACTTGCATACGGCGTTAATAGTTTCAGGAGCAAGACTAAAGCCGTATAATGCCTGAAATCTGTATACTCTGAGAAGTCTTAAAGGATCATCGACAAAGTTAAGCTCATTAACATAATTAATACACTTATTGCGAATATCCGTAACTCCGCCTGAAATATCAATAATTTCACCTGTTCTGATATTAACTGCAATTGCATTTATGGTTAAGTCACGTCTCATTAAATCCTTTTCAATAGAATCCCCGACAGGGTTTGTGACATCAATACAGTTAATTTTATCAGCCAGAACAATTCTATATATTTTATTTTCTTCATCAAGAGGAACAAATGAAGCCTCAAAAAGTTCTGTGAGCTTTAAAGCAAATTCTCTTGCTTCCTCATCCATTACAATAATATCCCTGTCTGTACTGTCCAGTCCCATATAGTAATCACGTACGGTACCGCCTACAAGATAAATTTCATTCTCGAATTTATCTGTAATCTTTGACAAAATTTCATCTGATTTAATTTTTTCTATAATTTTCGAATTCATAAATTACATTTCCTAAAGCAACAGTAACAGCAGTATCAGCCTTCAAGATAAGATTGCCGAGTGTAAGCATTGCGGCATCGTTATCCTCAAAAAGCTTAAATTCTCTTTGAGAAAAGCCGCCCTCCGGTCCGATAATAACAATAACTTTTTCGTCACGAAGAATTGGATTTTTCTCACAATATTCATGCAAAGAGAGTTTTGCAAGTCTTTCGCAGAAAGCAATAATTCTGAAGCCGTCATCTTTTAATTTTATAATATTTTCAAGATTAGTCAACCCGTAACATGTCGGGATATAAGCCCTTTCACATTGTTTAGAAGCTTCAAGCATAATTCTCTGCCATTTGGGAATTTTCTTTTCAATAACAGCTGAGGCAAGAGCGCAATTATCAGTATAAACAGGATATACACCGTCTGCACCGAGTTCGGTTGCTTTTTCAATAATGCTTGACTGTGCGTCACTCCTGAGCGGACTTTGTGCAAGATATAATCTAAAATCAAGCCTTCTATCAGACTTATAACTATTTTCAACATAAACCGTTATATCCTTATTTGTAATTTCTTCAACAACAGTTTCGTATTGAATTTGATTTTCGTCAATAAAAAGAAGTTTCTCTCCTTTTTTTATTCTTAAAGATTTGGCAATATGATTAAAATTGTCTTTATTAGAAACTACGATTTTATTATTATCAACATCTTCAGATCTTATAAAAAAATGCGGCATAACAACTCCTTGTAAATAAATATTACTATAAATAAATTTACAATGATAGCAAAAATTTTAATTTTGAAGTATTATATAAGTAGCAAAAAGGGGATTTAACTCGTGGAAAATACTCAAAACAATAATGAAATGACAATAGGCATACCTCGTGGAATGTCTTTTTATCATAATTATCCGTTTTATTACGGATTTTTTACAGATCTCGGGATTAAGATTGTATTATCAGACGTAACGACAAAACAGACTATGACCAGTGGCTCGGCTCTGGTAGTTACTGAAACCTGTTTACCAATAAAAGTTTATATCGGACACGTTTTAAATCTTATTGATAAAGGTATTGATAAAATTTTAGTGCCTTCAATACAATCAATTGCTCCGAAAATTTATAACTGTTCCAAAATCAGAGGATTACCCGATTTGGTCAGAAACGTTGTAAAAAAAGACTTTACAATGATTGAAGCAACTCTTGATAAATCAGAAAAAAATCAGGGGCTTTATGAATTTTTAGCAGAAATGGCAGCTCCATTTGGGATTACAGATATGGAAAGAATAAAAAAAGCTTCAAAAGCAGGCTGGAGAACTTATAACAATTTCCATATAATGTCTAAATCGGGTATGAGCTATAAAAAAGCAATGAACTATGCTTTACAGGGTAAAGTTTTTATTGAAAGCCAGACAAAAGAATTCCCGATTTCCATAGCCTTAATTTCGCACGGATATAATATCTTTGACGAAAGAACATCAATGAAAATATTTGACAAACTTGAAAAAATGGATGTAAAAGTTTATTCGTCATTGCAGCTTTCAAACGAGCAGATGGATGACGGTATAAAAGCTCTGGGGCAGGATATGTACTGGGCTAACGAGCGGGAAATGACCGGCGCTGCAGGACATTATTTAAAAGATATTAAAATAGACGGTATTATTACTCTAACAGCGTTCGGCTGCGGTCCCGATTCTTTAATGATTGAAAGAATTACAAGACAGGCTAAACGTTTCAATAAACCACTTCTAAACTTGACTATTGATGAACAAACAGGTGAAGCAGGATTTATTACACGTTTGGAAGCATTTGTTGATATGCTTTTCCGTAAAAAGCGGGCAAGTATTATTAATAAAATTGAAATTAACGGTGAAAGTTCATTTATACCCAACACAAATTATATAGAAACAAAAAAAGGCTCATAATTGAGCCTTTTTGTTAAAACGGATAGTCCAAATCCATATTCCAGCCCGCCTGCATTAATCTTGCAGCACACATATATCCATTACTAGAAGAAGAACATTCTCGCTTAACTTCATCAATTGATTTATCATTACCATAAGGTACTATTCCTTTACCATTCACTCTAAGAAAAAAGAAAACGTCGTTACCAAAACGATTTGGTAATTTAGAGCCGTTTAAATCGACTAAAATCCTTCTATCGTCTGCACCATATCCTGAACTTGTAATAATCATAACAAAAGTGCCATCATTTAAATGCATAAGCACTCGAGAATCTTTATGACCAGCATCCTTATTAACTTCATAGGCATCCATAAATCCATTAGCTTTAAAAAATGGGGTTAACTTTGAATAGCCACATTCTTGATAAGAATAACATCTAACTGGTGCCAGTAAATATGGTTTCCAATAAGTATCAAAATAATTATATGCTGTTTCCGGAGTAACAATATCCCATTCTGTAGAATCACCGTATTCTGCTACAGCACGATTAAAAGCTTGAGATAAAACCGAATATGTCTTTTTTAATTGTTGAATTGCTTGTTGTCTTTTGTAATTTCCCACAACAGCCGGCATAGTTAACGCTGCAATTACTCCGATAATTCCTAAAGTTATTAAAACCTCCGCAAGTGTAAATGCAGGTTTAGGAGCTACAGAATTGCCCCCCCCCCGACATAATTAAAAAATCTTTTCATTTTTGCTCCTTTCAAATTCTTATTTACAGTTTTATTATAAGTTATTTGGGCAAATTTTTCAATAAAAAAGAGGTTAATACTAACCTCTTTTTTATTTATATCTGATTAAACTTTTCTTTTTCTGGCTGCTTCAGATTTACGTTTTCTTTTTACGCTTGGTTTTTCATATCTTTCACGTTTTTTAACTTCTGAAAGAATACCGGCTTTTTGAATTTTTTTCTTGAAACGACGTAATGCGCTTTCAATAGATTCGTTTTCGCCAACTTTAACTTCTGCCATTTATATTTTCACCACCTTTATGGACATTTTGTACAATATATGTATATTATAAACTAAATAAAAATAATTTCAAGCCTGCTAAGCTGACAGAGTAAAGATTTCGTAAATTTCTTCGTCTGAAAGCTCGGTAATAATCTTTTCTCCTTCGTAAACCGCAAGGTCTGCAAGTTCCTTTTTGGATTTTAGCATTTCATCAATTTTTTCCTCAAAAGTGCCGAGCGTAATCATTCTATGAACCATTACATTCTTATCTTGACCTATACGATAAGTTCTATCTGTTGCCTGATCTTCCACTGCCGGATTCCACCATAAGTCATAGTGAATTACATTAGTAGCACTTGTAAGGTTAAGCCCTGTACCGCCTGCTTTCAAAGAAAGCACCATAACTTTTGCATCGTCATCATTTTGAAAACGATGTATTAAATCCTCACGCTGCGGCACCGTCAAAGATCCATGGAAGAACAAAGAATCAGTATTGCATTCATCGGAAATAACTTTGCACAATATATCTCCCATTTCTTTATATTGCGTGAAAATAAGAGTTTTTTCGTTGTTATCAAGGATACTTTGGACAGTTGAAATACATTTATCCATTTTCCCAGATAATTCTTTACTCATTTCACCGCCTTTTAAGAATTGATACGGATGGTTACAGATTTGTTTCAATGCCGTTATAAGTTTGAAAATATTTCCGCGTCTGTTAATACCTGTAAAGCCAGAAATTTTCTCCATCATTTCATTCAATGTTTTTTCGTAAAGAACAGCTTGCGGCTTAGATAAGTAACAGTAATCATTAATAACCATTTTTTCAGGCAAATCAGTAATAACATGTTTATCTGTTTTCAGACGTCTGAGAACAAACGGAGAAACAGACATTTTCAATTTTGCGGCACGTGAATTTTCTTTAAATCTTTCAATAGGAATTGCGTAACTCTTTTGGAATTCTCTAAGCGTACCGAGATAACCTTGATTAATAAAATCAAAAATAGACCATAATTCAGTAAGTCTGTTTTCTACAGGCGTACCAGTCATAGCGATTTTAACATCGGATTTAAGCATTTTTACGGCAAGAGTTTGAGCCGTATCAGGGTTTTTAATATTTTGGGCTTCGTCAACAATAATCATACCCCATGTATTTTTCTTCAACTCCTCTATATCAATCCTCATAATTGCATAGGTTGTTAAAATCACATCATGTTTTAAATCAAGCTGTCTCTCAGCACCATGGTAAATTACCGCATCAAGGGAAGGGGCAAACATTTGAAGCTCTTTCATCCAGTTACCCATTAATGTTGTAGGACATATTACAAGGACAGGTTTATCAAGCTTATTCTCCTCTTTCATTTTAAGAATTAAGCTTATTACCTGAATAGTTTTACCAAGCCCCATATCATCAGCCATACAAGCTCCAAAACCTTTAGAAATATTTGTCCAAAGCCATTTTAAACCTGTCATCTGATAAGGTCTTAACTCTCCTTTCAGATTTTCAGGCGGTGTAACTTCTACAGGTTTGTTAAAGTCTTGTATAACTTTTGCAAATGCTTCATCATAATCAAAATCATACTGCTGAAGCTGACCTGACATTGAAGCGTGAATAAGCTCCATTCTTGACATCGATTTAAAGTTTGCTTTTGCAATTTGTTCAAAAAGTTTTTTGGTATCTTCTTTGTCAATCAGAACATATTTATTTTTATATTTAATTAAACCGTTCTGACCTTCTATAAGCTTATTAAATTCTTCAATAGAAAGTTTTTCATTGCCGATTGCGATTTCATAAGAGAAGTCAAGAATATCGTCAAGAGAAATTTTAGAAGACGAATTGTTATTAAAGATATCGGCAAGTTCTTTTGAACGCGACGTTTTAACTTTAGCATTAATAGATGCGCGCGGAACAACAATATTGGTAAGTTCTTCGGGCAGCACAACTTCAATCTGTGCTTTTTGAAGATAGTAAGCAGTTTGAGTAATAATCTTATAAACTTGATTTAAATCCAAATCAAGAGCAAGTTTATCTTCATCTTCAAACAAGTCTTCCAGCTCAGGCATATAGCGGATTGCATAGTTAAGCTGTTTTTCGACAATTCTTGCAATATCTGAAGAATTAGCACCGAAAACTTCTTCGTCCGTATAAAGTCTGTCAATTAAAACATCTTCATCGGTTTTTCTGTTTTTAATATGAACTTTCAGGCGGAACAGTTCTTCGTTTTCGAGTTTGGTAATCTTAAAGAACGGAATAACATCATATTTACCGAGATAAAGTTCATCAAACCATTGAGCAAAACTTTCGGCAATATCATGCCCTTTCATTACAGAACGCTGCTCTAAATCTTTTATCATATAAGTGCCTGACTTAACATCTTTAAACTTATAAGCTTTAATTCCCAAAAATTTATAAATTACATAGTTTAAATAATTATATATAAAATCATTGATAAAATTCTTAGGTTTTTCACCCTTTATGAACAAATCATCAGGAATATTTTCTTCAAATTGATTAATAATTCTTGCAAGCTGTTGAGAATTAATAATCGGTTCATAAACAATTCGGAACATCGAGCCGTGTTTTTTTACGGTCGGTATAAAATAAAGCTTTTCAATAAGCTTCATTACAAAGTAAGTCAGCTTATTCAAGTATATAAAAGTAGGAGTAAGAGCTTCCAAATCAACTATATTACCGAAGCCGCCAAAATAATCCATAACAAGATCAAGACTCATGGCGTATCCGACTTTATCATCCATAACTTCTGATTTAAAGCGGAATAATGAACCTTTAGATTTCAGGTAATATTGAAAATTATTTGTCGGAGTAACAAAAAACGATAATTTATCATTATTATTTACAAGATGAAAATTAGTATTTCTAGTTGGCGGATTAGGGCTTAAAAATACACCAGCAAACTCGTCTTCCACGGTCTGATAAATCAAGCTTAAAGTATAGCGGAAATCTTTATTTTTAAATCCGTCAGGGTTTTCGGATAAATTAAAAAACAGTTCATCTACGTTATTCTTTTTAAATGAAAAATCTATATCTAAAACTTTATTATCAGCCATAATCATCCTAATCTCTTTTATTTGTAAAAAGATGCCGCAATAAATACGGCATCTTATAAATCATATTATTTAATTAAAGAATCACATTCCATTTCGGCGGGTTTAGCTATACCCATTAACTGAAGCACCGTAGGAGCGATGTTGCACAAAGCCCCGTCGTCTTTCAATTGAATATCTTTCGGCGCATTGATAAGAACAAAAGGAACTTTGTTTGTTGTATGTGCAGTCTGCGGTTTACCCGTTTCAGGATTTACCATAACTTCAGAATTACCGTGGTCTGCTGTTAAAAGCATAATAATACCGTGTTGTTTACAAGCTTCTGCAATTTTGCCGACACATTCATCAACAACATGGCAAGCTTTAGCTGCAGCTTCAACAACACCTGTATGACCTACCATGTCGGGATTTGCAAAGTTCACTAAAATAAATCCGTATTCGGGATTATCAATTGCCTTCAATACATTTTCGCAAACTTCAGGTGCGCTCATTTCAGGCTGCATATCGTATGTAGGAACCTTGGGCGAAGGCACAAGAACTCTTGTTTCATGAGGCTGAGGTTCGTCAATGCCGCCGTTAAAGAAAAATGTGACGTGTGCATATTTTTCTGTTTCAGCTGTCCTGAATTGTTTTACACCGTTAGCTTCAAGAACATCTCCAAGAATATTTACAAGGTGTTCTTTCGGGAAAGCTACAGGGAATGTAAAATCTTCATTATAACTTGTCATAGTTATATAACAAAGATTTTTAAGAACTTTCTTTCTTTCAAAGCCGTCGAAATCAGCAAAATTTAAAGCTTTAGAAATTTCTCTTGCTCTATCCGGTCTGTAGTTGAAGAATATAATCGCATCATTATCATGAATTCTTGATTCTTCCCCGCCAATAACTGTCGGAAGAACAAATTCATCATTATCCCCTCTTTCATAAGAAGCCTTAACACCTTCGCAAGCAGTAGCCGCGTGTTCACCTTCACCGAAAAGAAGTGCGTTATAACCTTTTTCAACTCTTTCCCATCTGTTGTCACGATCCATAATATAGTAACGACCGATTATTGTTGCAACAGGAGGGAGATTATATTTTTTCAACTCGTCTTCTACCGGCTGAATATAATTGCAAGCACTTTGCGGCGGAGTATCGCGGCCGTCTAAAAATGCATGAACATAAACTTTTTTAAGTCCGTTATCAGCTGCCATTTTAATCAAAGCCAAAAGGTGGTCTAATGAAGAATGAACACCGCCTGTAGATACAAGTCCGAAAATATGTAAAGCGGAATTATTCTCTTTAGCGTGGTTAATAGCCTTTAAAAAACGTTCATTTTTAAAGAAAGAACCGTCTTTAATAGCTCTGTTAATTCTTGACAAATCTTGATAAACAACACGTCCGGCACCTAAATTTAAGTGACCGACTTCACTGTTGCCCATTTGTCCTTCAGGCAAACCAACATATTCACCGTCAGCGTGAATAGAAATTGTAGGATATTCCTTTTCCAACTTATCGACATGAACGGGATGAGCAAGTTTTGTAGCATCATATTCGGGGTGGTTTTTACTAATTCCCCAGCCGTCCATAATACATAATAATACTCTCTGTGTCATAATTATAGTCCTCTATTTATATTTCCACATTTAAAAAAATTTTATCAGAAACATAAACTAAATACAAGAGCTTATCTCATTTTAGATTTTTAAAGAAATTCGGATCATAAAGAGCTTTGGCAGCACAGCCATAACCGTTTTCTCTTGATGTAGAAGTCAAAGAACAAAATTGTTCTGCTGAATAGTCAGTTCCGACAGCTCCGACAGGTAATATAAATCCCCTGCCTGATTTATTCACAAGCTGAAAAAGAAACAAATCCTGCCCTAAAACGTTAGGAGCCTTTCTTCTCCCGTTCACATCCAAACCTATAAAAATAGATTTACGACCGGAAGACTGCTGTTCAAAAGTAATCAACATACCGTCAGTTGTAATAAATTGTCCGTCATCAAACATTGCAGATTTAATACCGCGAGACGTCTTATTAAAATTTTGATATTTCATATCAGTTGTATTTTTTTGCATACAGTCATCAGATTTTAAATCCGCGGTATGCTCACATAACTTTAAAATTTTAAAATACGGTTTGATTTCCTCATAGAACAAGACAGATGCAATACAGTCAGTGCCCGAACAGTCTGTATCTTTATGATACATTTCAAAAGCCTGTGTAATAACGGAATAGCCCTTCAAAAAAGCAGTTCTTAACTGCTGAGCTCTGAAATTTGCAATAATATTAGGAATAGTCAATGCAGATATAATTCCGATAATGCCAAGTGTAATTAATACTTCGGCAAGAGTAAAGCCATTTTGACGCCTGACCGCATCAACTCCCGGCTGCCTGAGGCTTACAGATTGCCCCCCCCCCGAATTGCTAAATCAATTAAATTTTTCATAATCGCTCCTTTCATTTAACTAATATACTATTTGAACATAAACAGTTCTTGTCCTTGCTTTATTATCAAAATCGATTAATACTATTTGCTGCCATTGTCCCAGCTGCAAAGCTCCGTCAATTAAAGGCACCATGGTACTGTTTCCGATAATTGAAGCTCTTACATGGGCATATCCGTTGCCGTCATGCCAGGTTGCATCATGATGGTAGTCACCCCCGGAAGGTGCAAACTTATCTAATGCTTCGGGTAAGTCCACAAGAAGCCCCGGTTCAAATTCTATATTTGTAATTGAAACAGTACTGCCTGCGACATAAACATGTACAACCGCTGACTGGAGAGAATGACTGTAAACAGCATGTTTTACTTTCTGTGTTATATCAATTATATCGGTAAAGCCTTGAGTATTAACGGTAAATTTTTCATTTATAACTGTCATAGACTAAACCTCAACTCTCCGTCTTTAACAAGTTTTCTTCCTTTTGAATATACCGCAAAAGGTGCATTCTGCTTTAAGATCGCATTATAATCTTCGCCGTCAAAAAGTTTAAACACGTTAAAATCGGCATCCTTGCCGATTTCAATAGAACCTGTCGAATTATCCAAACGTAATATTTTGGCAGGATAAATAGTGAGATATTTAATCAAATCAACAGTACTTATAAGCTTTTCAGCATTTGCATTTCTTGCTAACTCAAGCAGGCTGAAACTTTTTTCACCGGAAAAACTTTGAGTTGAAAAACCGAAATTACCGTCAAAATACTTTAATACCGTTTTAAAATCAAGTTTTTTATTACATATTTCTTCACTGTATAACGGCTGGTAAATATATTTCACACCAGTTTCAGAAAGCTGTTCCAATTCCTCAAAATCATAATTTGCATTTGCCACAAGTACTTTTTTGGTAAGAACTTTTAAATTTTCAAGATATTTAACAGGAGTAAGCTCTTTATCATAAGGGCTTATTTTTCTGAGCCCCATAAACTTATGGAGAATATCAATATCCGAAAAGCCGTGCTCAAGCCAGTCTATTTCGTCTTGAGATTCTGCAAATCTTGTCATCATAAGCATGTTATGTTTACGGCAGTATTTGGAGAACAAAGCCCACAACTTTTTATGCACACCTGACATAGAATTAAGCATAATACCTATATGCGTATTTTCACCTTTGTGAAATATTAATTCCTCAACAACAGCCCTGACTGCCTTAAAATTCTTTTTGCTTTTATTTTTGGTATCTGCAAAAACTTCAAAGAAAAGATAGTTTTTTATCGGCAGCTTATTAATAATTTCAAAATACTTAAACTCTTTTGAAACTTGCGCAATACATGTAGTGCCTGATTTTATTGCTTCGGTAACACCGTCTTTAAAAGATGCAATTTTTTCTTCTCTGTCCAGAGTAAAATAATCCGTCAAAATCTCTGCCCATTTTCTTGAGTAACTGCTCTGGCTAACACCTGCAAAATTATATTTTAAAGACAACAGTTTAAAAAATTTCTTAATTTTGTTTTTTAAACTTTGAGGTTTAGCAGTTCCGACATTAGTATATTGAAACTGTGTAAGCAGGTCTATAAAACCGGGAGTAATAACAGCATTGCCTAAATCCTTTACATTTTTCTCATCGAAGTTAACTTCGGCATTAGGGATTATGTCAATAATTTTGCCTTCATCGACAACTATAGCCATATCCTCAAGAACTTTACCGGCAGATGTTAATATCCATTTTGCTTTATAACACTTCATAATGTCTCCCCTTTAAATCGTATTTTACATTACAGGGAATTAAAAATCAAGCTGGTCAAATATTTTATAAGTTATCAGGATTAAAGCGTTTATCGTGTTTGCATAATGGCTCAAAAGTATAAATATCTTTTAACTCCTGAAAATCTTTTTCTCCGTTTTTCTTTATATAAATAGGGAAAGGATCAAAACCTTTGTCAGAATATATTCCGTGCTGATGCCCGTCTTTTAAAATATCTTGCTTGGCAGCTGCAGCAAAGTTACCGTTATTATCATAAGCAAAATTATAACGGGTAACCTTATCAGTATCGCTCAATTTCCCTTCATAATTATTATAAACATATCTTTCATAAAGTTTACCTTTACGGTAAAAATCCTGATATTGTGTGACTGTGTTATCAGCATGTTTGATAATCGTATTACGTTCAAGCCTGTCATCCATAAAGGGTTTAAAGTTTTCAATTTTAATTTCTTTAACAAGAAACGCCCTGTCTAATTCATCAGGTTTGTCAATAATCTGACATGCATCACCCTTAAATATACTGTGAATTGTTTCTTTTGATGCGGCATCAAATTTTGAAACAACTCTTTGTTCCAGATTTCCAAATTTATCAAAGATTAATATATCCCGTAAAGCATCGGCATCTTCCTTTACCGGAGTTGAAAACTGAACCTTTGTCCCGCCGTTTTTAAGTTTAATGACTAATTTTGAGCTTAAATCTTCAATATCAGATTTAACCTTTGACAATGTTTGTGTAATTGCATCTTCTGCCTGTTTAACAGCTTGAGAATTATTTTTTTCAACCGGTTTTCCCCTGAAAAGAAAATATGCCGCAACTCCGAGTGCTGCACCTCCGCTTACGCCTAAAGCCAATTTCGCAGAATTATTTAAGCCTTTTTCATTATCAGAAGGTTTTGATTGTTTAATCTCATTATTACTTTTAAATGTTATATTATGTATAGGTGAAATTCGCATGCTCTTATAAAACCTGAACAAAATATTTTTTGCTATCCGAAAATTTCATCTGAATAAAAAACAAATTCAAGATGTCCGATGATAATGGTATCACCGTCTTTAATTCCTTTTTTGGCGAGTGCGTCAAATACACCCATACCTTTCATGATGTTTTGAAAACGAATTACCTGTTCTGAATTTCTTTCATCAGTAACACCCGCAATTCTTTCGATTTTACCGCCTTCAATAATAAACGTGTCTTTCGCGACTTTAAATATTTCGAACGAACTGTCATCATTATTGTATGCGCCTAAATCTTCCTCTACTACGATTTCTGTTTCGGGTTTAGGAATTTCATCAACCTTCTCTCCCATAAAATCAAGTAATTTATCGAGATTTTCACCTGTTACAGCAGAAATCTCAAAGACGTCTGATGATACTTTTTTAAATTGATCCAAAAGTTGTTTTTTCTTTTCTTCATCAATTGCATCAATCTTATTTAACGCAATAATTTGATAAAGCTCTGCAAGATGCTGCGAATGCTTTTCCAATTCAAGATTAATTTTTTTATAATTATCGAACGGGTTTTCTTCTGTTGCGTCAATCAAATGCACAAGAAAACGGCATCTTTCCACATGCCGCAAAAAGTCATGACCAAGCCCGACACCTTCCGATGCACCTTCAATAAGCCCGGGGATATCGGCAACAACATAACCGTCGCCTGAGCGTTTTCTTACTACACCCAAATTAGGAATTAAAGTCGTAAAAGGATAATCCGCAATTTTAGGTTTAGCAGAACTTATTCTGCTGATAAGAGTTGATTTACCTGCATTTGGCATTCCGAGTAAACCGACATCCGCGATAAGTTTTAATTCAAGAAACAACTCTCTTTCTATAGACGGCTCCCCGGGTTCACAAAATTGCGGAGCTCTTTTTTGCGCTGTTGCAAAACGTGCGTTTCCTCTGCCGCCTCTGCCGCCTTTTGCAACAAGAATTTTTTGTTCATGTTCGGTTAAATCAGCAATGATATTACCTGTTTTAATATCTTTAACAACTGTTCCTACCGGAACTTTTATAAATAAATCTTTAGCACAACGTCCGTGCATATTTTTAATACCGCCGTTTTCTCCGGCTTCTGCTTTAAAAACTGATTTATGTTTAAAATCCATAAGTGTAGACATATTTTCATCGGCAACAAGATATACGTCACCGCCTCTGCCGCCGTCACCGCCCGCAGGACCGCCTTTATCAACATATTTTTCTCTGCGCCACGCAACCATTCCGTTGCCGCCGCGTCCTGAAACTACTCTTATCTTAGATTTATCTATAAATTTCATTTTTACACCACAACTTACAATTTACACTGAAACGCTTTTAACAAAATTCTTTTTTAAATTATATTTATTCATATTTGCGCTTTACAAAATTATTGCACTTGGGAATTCTTCCCTCGCATCTGTTTTGCTTTGTTAGTTTTTGTATTATAATAATACTATGAAAAATATAAAAAATAAATTATTCTCTAAAACACCTGTAACAATCGGACCTGACAGCGGATATGATAATTATATAATGGCAATAGAATCAAGCTGTGATGAAACTGCCTGTGCAATTGTAAAAAACGGCAGGGAAGTTATAGCAAACGTTGTAGCTTCACAGATTAAAACGCACGCACAATTCGGAGGTGTAATCCCTGAAATTGCGGCAAGAGAACATCTTGATTCCATTAATATTGTAATTGACGAAGCATTTAAACAGGCAAAAGAAAATGCAAACATTAACCCTGAAGACATAACAGCATTTGCCGGAACTGTAGGACCGGGGCTTGTCGGCTGTCTGCTAGTAGGTCTGAATGCGGCAAAAACACTTGCTTTAACCTATGACAAACCCTTTATAGGAGTTAATCACTTAAATGCACATTTATGCGGAAATTATCTTGATACAGAATTAAAGCCGCCGTTTATGGCACTTCTTGTAAGCGGAGGACACACACAAATTATTGACGTAAAATCATATTCCGAACAGTCAATTCTCGGCGAAACAGTTGATGATGCCGTAGGAGAGGCTTATGATAAAGTTGCAAGGCTTATAGGACTTCCATATCCGGGTGGTCCCAGATTGGATAAACTTGCACAGGAAGGCAATCCGCACGCTTTCAAACTGCCAGAAGCCAGAGTTGACGGATATAATTTCAGTTTCAGCGGTTTAAAAACAGCAGTTTTACGTCTTGTAAAATCTTTTGACGGTCAAGAACTTCCCGAAAAAGATATTTGCGCAAGTTTTCAGGAAACAGTGTCATCAACACTTCTGCATAAACTGAAAAGAGCATTAGATGAAAGCGGCTATAATCAGGTTGTAATAGCAGGCGGAGTTGCTGCTAATTCGGAAATAAGAAAGAAAATATTCAACCTTTCAAATGAAGGCTGCAAAGTTTTTGCACCGCCAATGAAGTATTGCACTGATAATGCGGCTATGGTTGCATCTTGTGCTTACTTCAATACAAACACTTTTGATGATATTAATACGGAAGTATTCTCAAGAGTAAATTAAATTGTTTACAATTGTAAATTTTACACTTTAAAACGGCAAATTATTTTTTTGCCGTGTATTGTAATAGTGAAAAATCTTGGGAATAAAAAAACTATACTATGAAACCTTTTTTGCGGAAATAAATATTTATTTCCGCCTTATTATTTTCAAGCAAAAAAAATTATCACATGTTTTTATAAGCAATATGCTAAACATTTCAACTGAAAACAGAAACTACAAACCGGCATTCACAAGCGGAATTACAAGGAAATTATCACGCAACTACTATCATTGTGAAGCTGATGTTGTGGAAATTTTCAATAAACACCCACAAAAAAACGGAATAGCAGGGCAACTTCCTATAAACTGGATTAGAAAAGTCGGCAGAACTAAAAAACACGAAGTAATAAAGGAAATATACAGCCAATTTGCAAAAACCGTAGAACTTGCAAAAACAAACATCGAAAATGCAGCAGAAAATATTAATACAGTATTGCGCAAACATAAAATACTTGCTCCGAACCAGAGTTATAATATTGTAAAAATTGATACATCAGGAGCTGTTTATACTGCTAACGGTTATATTTTATCGGGAAATAATACAGACAGTTATTTTATTAAAGAATTTGCGGATTTAAGAAGTAAAAGTCCAAGATTGTATAAGCTAATGACTGAAAGTAACGGGAAGTACGTTGAACTTGCGCGTGCTCTAAATATAAATAACAGAATAAAAGACAGACATATTATGCATACTCACTGGGGTGACACCAAAAACGGATATATGGTCAGCGAATATGTGAAACCTCTGAAAGAATATAAGTCACCTATAGAGATAAAAGAATTTTACGACAGTGAAAAAACTCTTGTAAACGACTTATATAAAAAGTACGGCTTTACTAATGAAGAAATCAAAAAATATAAAGTCAAAACGGGATATGAATATGAAGACAAGTTTTATTCTTATCCCGAAGACAGAATTATTTACAACTATTTTTCTAATATGTTTGAAAAATACGGTCTGAAAGATTACGACCTTCATTGTAACCCTGACAACTATATAATCACAACCGACAAAAAGGGCAATCCGCTTTTAAAGCTTATTGATTTCGGCGGTATTACACATATTTAAGATACTTTTGCATAAAGTTTCGATAAAATAAATTGTGTAATTTTCTTTTCCAGTTGACAGTTAAAATGCCCGTTTATCTCTTTAATAAAATAGCAGGGGCTTGTAACGTTTATTTCTATAATTTTCTCATCAATAACATCAAGCCCGACCAGCGGAAGTCCAAGCTTATTAAGCTCTTTTGCAACAGGTGCAAATTTTTCTTTTTCACCTTCCGTAAGTTCTGCTCTGACAATATTGCTGTCGCAATGTTCGTTAAATTTAAAATCATCATTTGACGGAAGTTTTTGAATACAAACATCCAGAACCTCATCTCCGAGGAACATAACCCGCTTGTCGCCAAATCTTGCTTTCGGAATATATTTTTGAACCATAATAAGCTGTGCTTGATTTTTAGTCATAGTATTAATTATTACTGCGGTATTTTTATCGCCTTTTTTCAAAGTCATAACGCCTGATCCAAAGCAGCCGTTTAAAGGTTTAAGAACAATTTCTTCATGCTCTTTCAGGAAATTAATAATATCTGATTTTGAAGAAGTAACGATATTTTCAGGCATCAAATCAAGAAATTTTACTGTATGCATTTTCTCGTTAAAATCTCTGATTGACTTAGGATCATTTAAGATTAAAGTTTTATTTCTATCCACAAAATCAAATATATAAGTTGCATTAATATAATCCAAATCAACAGGCGGATCGGGTCTGAACATTACAAGAGAAAAATCATTTATTTTTTTATCCTGCAATGTTTTGTCATAAAATATATTTCCGTTTTTTTCATAAGCTTTATAACAATGAGTATAAGGAGTACCGCTGACCAGACTTAAATTATCAATTGTCGTAATCCATACGTTTTTATTTTCAAATAAAAGCTCCCTGATTAACCAAAAATTTGTAACAAGATTATTAAACTCAAAATATTTGAGTTCAATTCTGTCTATAATAAATAAAATATCCATTTTTAATCTCCACTTCGATTTAAGTTTACATCAATAATATTTTGCTGCAATAGAGAAGCGGGCTAATTAATATTTTCAGGATTTAAAATTACGCAGTTTGAATTATTAATCTGAATTAGCTTCATAAATTTTTCCAAATCAGTCTGTATTTCAGGGAAAGTATTGTAATGCATAGGGATTACGGTTTGTGCTCCTATCCAATCAGCCGCAACTGCTGCATGTTCGGCATCCATTGTATAATGCCCGCCTATTGGAAGAAGTGCAATATTAGGTCTGTAAAGTTCTTTAATTGTTTTCATTTCTGAAGTTAAAGCAGTGTCGCCCGCATGGTAAATACGAACATTTTCAACATCAAATATAATTCCTGCAGGTTCTCCCGCATATCTGCCGTCAGGAAGCGAGCTTGTGTGGAAAGCAGGAACAAATACTACTCTTCCCCAATCATAATTAAGCCAGCCGCCGAAATTTACCGATTTAACCTTGCATCCCTGCTCTTTGCAGTACTGTGCAAGTTCAACAATTGCTGTAATAGTAGCATCTTTTTCTTTAGCAATCTCAATTGCCTGTCCTAAGTGGTCGCCATGAGCGTGGGTTAAAAATATATCCGTAATATTTGCACTATGCCAGTCATATTTGGGGTTAACACTCACAAACGGGTCAACCATAATTGAATTTTCTTTTAACTTAATTTCAAAAGCACTGTGTCCGATATATTTTAAATCCATAATAAATACTCCTTCTTTTCATTTAAATATAACAAATTTTATAGTAGAATGCAATTATGCAATATAACTTATTAATGCAAAAATGCATAGAACTAGCAAAAAAAGGAGAAGGTTTGACTTCACCTAACCCTCTTGTCGGCTGTGTAATTCTTGATAAAGACGGGAATGAAATTTCAAACGGCTATCATCAAAAATACGGAGAAAATCACGCTGAAAGGGATGCTCTTTTAAAACTTCATAACGGAGAAGAAAAAGGCGGCACTTTAATTGTAAATCTCGAACCCTGTTCGCATTTCGGTAAAACTCCGCCTTGCGCAGATTTAATTATAGAACGCGGGTTGAAAAGAGTTGTTATCGGAATGCGTGATGTAAATCCTATTGTTGCAGGAAACGGGATAAAAAAATTACAAGATGCGGGAATTGAAGTTATTGAAAATGTTCTTGAAAAAGAATGCAAAGCGCTAAATGAAGTATTTATTAAGAATATGACAAAAAAAGAAGTTTTTGTTGCAATAAAAACGGCGACAACTCTTGACGGAAAAATTGCAGCACATAACGGTTCTTCCAAATGGATTACATCCGAAAAGGCCAGAGAAGAAGTAAAAAAAATAAGAAACCGCTATGATGCGATTATGACTACATCTTCAACAATTATTGCAGATAACCCGGCAATGATGCACCGAAAAAAAATTATACTCGACAGAAAACTTAAAACAAATCTTGAAGCACCCGTATATAAAAACGGAGAAATTTATTTGTTCAACGAAACACTTGATATGTTTGAAGGCGGAATAAATTTCATAAAAACACCGGTAAAAGATGAAAAACTTGATTTGGAGTTTGTCTTAAAAAAAGCTTATGAACTCGGGATAAAAAGCATTCTTGTTGAAAGCGGCGGGCACCTTAACGGAGAAATATTAAAATATACTGATAAAATTTACCATTTTATTGCTCCGAAGATAACAGGAGATAACAGCTCTTTATCATGTTTTGATTTCAGACAAATCGACAACATTAACGACAGTTTTAATTTCAAAATTATACAAACAGATATATTTGAACCTGATATTTTATTAACTTACTATCCTATTTCAAAATAATAAAAAAGTTGTATAATTAATTTATGAAAAAAAGAGCGTCAGCAGCAGGGACTTTTTATCCGTCAGAAAAACATGAGCTTGAACAACTAATTGAAAGCTTCAGAATAAAAGAGCCCGAATACTATTCAAGAGCAGTAATAATACCGCATGCGGGTTACGTTTACTCGGGAAAACTTGCGGCAAAAGGAATACAGCAGCTTAAAAAAGATGCAAAAAATGTGTTTATATTTGCACCTGCACATTATGAAAGAATTTTCGGCTGCACCGTATGTGATTATGATGCATTTGAAACTCCGCTCGGCGACATTGAAGTAAATAAAGAGCTTAACGGTGAAATTGCAAAATTCTGCGATTGTAATGCAGGAAACTTTGTATTTGAAAAAGAACATTCCATAGAAGTTCAGCTGCCGTTAATCAAAACATTTTTACCCGATGCCAAAATAATTCCCGTTTTATACGGCTGTGAAAACTTCAAGAATCTGGCAGAAACAATCGAGAATTTTTATGAAAATGAAGATAATGTTTTTATTATATCAAGTGACTTAAGCCACTTTTATCCCGAAAAAGAAGCTTACAAAATTGATAATTATACTGCAAAGTTAATTGAAGAAAATAACCTGAGTAATTTCGAGCAGGAGCAGGCTTGCGGTGCAGTAGGAATTTGCGGGCTTGTAGAATTTGCAAAGAAGAAAAACTTTTCCCTTATAAGAGCAGGGCTTACAAACTCAGCGGCGGCAACAGGTGACAGCTCGCGTGTTGTCGGTTACGGAAGCTGGTTTCTGTATGAGGGAGAAAAAAATAATTATATAAAAAAATATTATTCTGATTTTGTAAAAAAAGTTTGTAAGGATAGTATTTTATCAGGTTTGCAGCTTGGTCACGCTGACTTAAACAATTATGAATGTGTTTTTGAAGAATACGGAGCGTCATTTGTAACCCTTGAGCTTGACGGAATTCTTCGCGGCTGCATAGGTTCAATCATTGCACACAGACCGCTGATACAAGATTTAATAAAAAATGCCCACGCGGCAGCATTTTCCGACCCGAGATTTCCCGCACTAACGTTAAACGAATACAATAAGATAAGTATAAGCGTTTCTCTTTTATCCAAACCTGAAAGATTAGAATTTGATGATGAACAAGAACTGTTAAATGAACTTGTTCCGGCTATAGACGGATTGATTATACGCGACGGGAATTATCAATCTGTGTTTCTGCCTGATGTGTGGGAACAACTGCCCGACAAAAAAGAGTTTCTTGAACAACTAAAACTCAAAGCAGGTTTGGAAAAAGATTATTTTTCCGAAAGTTTGGAAGCTTTCAAATTTAAAACAACAAAAATTATTCAATAACTTTTCCGTCAAAAAGTTCCATAACCATATTTACGTTATCCGAATGCAACGAAGCCTCAATTTTAGCAGCACTGTCAGATTTAACAGGTTTGATTTCTTCTTTTATTTCCTGAACTTCTTCATCAGATACCTCGGGTTCCATCTGTACAGGCTTCATGACAGGTGACGGCTTTGGCTGTGCTGTCTGCTTCGGGACTTCTACCGGAGCAGCTGCAGCAGGCTTAATCTGAACATCATCAGCATGCGGAAGCCTTACGGTAACATTTGAATCCGATTGACCGAACAAGGCATTAACAGCATCAACAATTGCCTGTTTTTTAGACCCGCTTTGCACCTGATTAAGAAAAATTTCGTTTTTCATGGTTAATATGGTTTCTTCAGGCGAAATTTTTACGGGATTAGCCCATTGTTTTAACAACGCACGCGTTGGAGCACTGTGAACCTGTTCCAAAAGCTGCCCCCATAAAACTGAAATATCAGAGCCCGCAACGGGTTTAGATTTTGGCATCGGAGCAAAATCACTGTTGTTATCAGCAGAATAAGTTTCTTTGTCCGGCTGTTTAGCTGCCGCACTGCCTTCCTGCACAGTTTTTTGTACTTTTACGTTTTCACCTTTTTGCACCACCATATCGGGTTTTGCATATTCCTGTCTTTGCATTTCCGCTTTCATTACAGGAGAAGGAGCAGTTTTATAAGCTGACACCTTAACAGGTTCAACAGCACCGCCTTCAAGTCTTGCAAGCCTGTTTTGAAGTTCTACAAGAGATGTATTTTCCGTTAAATTTGCCAGATCAATTATTGCGACTTCAAGCCACAAACGAGGATTATTAATCAATTTAAGCTCTTTTATATAATCCGAACATTTATCAATTAAAAATACAATCTGATGAGTTTCAATGTTCTCGGTCTGCGAAGTTAATGCCTGTATCTGTGCATCATTTGCCTGTGTTAATTCAAAAACAATTTCTTTTCTGCAATTTTTTACAATAAGAAGATTTTTCAAATAGTCCATTAAGTTTGTCAAAATTTGAACAGGCTCATTACCGGAATTATAAATTTTTTCCAAATCTTCAATAGCTTCTTGAGGTTTTGAATTAACGATTTTATCAGCAAGAGAATTAAGTGTATCAAAAGATAAACGACCCAGAAGATTATTTATGTCGTCCGTTGAAATAGCGTCTTCACCGTCAAGTACACTTAACTGGTCGAGGAGAGCAATACTGTCACGCATTCCGCCCGCCGAATTTTTAGCAATGGTAAACAAAGCATCATCGGTTATATTAATTTTTTCATTATCAGAAATATAACGAAGATGTTTAACAATATCATCTGTTGTAATACGTTTAAAATCAAAGCGCTGGCAGCGGCTTTTGATAGTATCAAGAACTTTATGAACTTCTGTTGTTGCAAGAATAAATATAACATTTTTCGGCGGTTCTTCCAATGTTTTCAAAAGAGCATTGAAAGCAGTAGTTGAAAGCATGTGAACTTCGTCGATAATGTAGATTTTGTATCTGCTGTTAACAGGTGCATACATAACCTTTTCCAGAATATTCTGTGCATCTTCAACTTTTCTGTTGCTAGCGGCATCAATTTCGATTACATCCATAGGGGTTGAATTTGTAATATCAACACAGTTTTCACAAACACCGCAAGGCGAGATAGTCGGTCCCTCTTTGCAGTTCAAAGATTTAGCAAAAATTCTTGCAGTAGAAGTTTTTCCCGTTCCACGCGGTCCGGTAAACAGATAAGCATGAGAAATTTTGTCTAATTCAATAGCGTTTTTTAAAGCTTTTTTAATATGTTCCTGCCCGACAACCTGTTCTAATTTCTGAGGGCGGTATTTTCTGTATAAAGGTATGTATTTTTCGTTCATGGTAATATTATAGCAGAGTTATAACAAATGTGGATAAAAAATGAAGATAATTAAACCGCCATTATTAAAAGAAGGGGATACGATAGGTATACTTGCACCTTCAGGAGCAATGGATGATGATACAAACCTTAAGCGTGCAATAACTTTTTTTGAAAACAGAGGGTATAAAATTAAATTATCCGATAATGTTTACTCAAAAGAGAGGTATCTTGCAGGCTCGGATAAAGAACGACTGGATGCTGTACATAAAATGTTTGCTGATAAATCAGTTAATGCAATAATTTGTTTACGAGGCGGATACGGAGCAATAAGGCTTATTAATAAAATTGATTATGATTTAATCCGCAAAAATCCTAAAATTTTTTGCGGCTATTCTGATATTACCGCGCTTAATGCAATGTTTTTAAAACGTGCAGGGCTAGTTACTTATTCGGGACCTATGATTTTAAGTGATTTCGGTCAGGAAAGTTTAAATGAATATACCGTAAGCAAATTTTTCGAAACCGTTTGCGGGGGCAAATTTGATTACGAGGGCACTTTCTGGGGCGGTAATCTTGCAACACTTGTATCTCTTTGCGGGCAGGATTTTATACCTGATTTTGAATTTACGCTGTTTTTGGAAGACTTGAACGAACCGCCTTACAAAATAGATAAAATGGTTACACAATTATTTAATATTGAAAAAATTCGCAAAAACACAAAAGCAATAGCAATAGGAGACTTTTTAGGCTGTGAAAATATTGATTACATTTTTGAGGAATTAGATTTACCTTTAATAAAGAATTTTCCGTCATCACATTCATACAGAAAAGCAACAATACCATATGGCCAAATGTAAAAATTTATTAATTAGATAGCAAAAATAAATTATTACAATCATTATGATAAAAATAAAAAAAGAAAGGAAAAATATATGTTGTCAGGAAGCAAAACAGATTACACAAATTTTACAGGATATTACTACGCCAAACGCTCAATCTTAAGCAAGTCCGCTAATGAATTACTGGATAAAGGCATCCGGAAAATGGCTGGAAATCAAGCTTTTAGCTGCCCCCCCCCCGAAATTTCAAAAATTTAACATTATATTCGTCAGATGACAACCTTTTAGGAGTAGTTGAATATACAAAAAACAAACAAGGTATTAAGAAAGTATTGCAAGTAAATGATGACGGTAAAAATATTGTCTATTACAGAAGAGAATATAACAGATGTTTTCGTAAAGTATGTGAAAAATCCGATAAAATTCTGCAAGAAATGGAAACATTTATAAAAAACACAATATCAAAATTTATCAATCAGGAATAATTAATTTTATATTAAGTAATCATTCTCACTTTTGTTTTTGAGCTAAAATATAATTATGTTAAAAGATAATTTATAAGGAAAAAGACTATGTGGGATTATTCGGATAAAGTTATAGATCATTACAGAAACCCAAGAAATGTGGGAAAAATTGATAATGCGGATGCAATCGGCGAAGCCGGTTCGCTAGCATGCGGAGACTCTTTAAAAATATATTTAAAAATTAATAACGGAATAGTTACAGATGCAAAATTTCAGACTTTCGGCTGCGGTTCGGCAGTTGCAAGCTCAAGCATTCTAACTGAAATGATTATCGGCAAAACCGTTGATGAAGTAAAAAAAATTACAAACAAAGATATTGCCGATCAGTTAGGCGGATTACCGCCTGAAAAAATGCATTGTTCTGTTATGGGTTATGAAGCATTGGAAGACGCTTTAAAAAATTACGATGACTTCACTGACCTTGACGATATCAGAAATGAAGAAGCTGCAAATCAAAAAAGAGAAAAAATTGTATGTACTTGCTTCGGAATAACTGAAAATATTATATGGGACGCAATTAAAATGAACGGTTTGAAAACCGTTGAAGAAATTACAAATTACACTAAAGCAGGGGGAGCCTGCGGAAAATGTAAGGGATTAATTCAAGATATCATTGACACTTACTACAAGAAAGAAGAAAATGAAAAAGCTGAATCAACTTTAAGCCCCGCACAAAAAATTCTCAAAATAAATAACATAATAGAAAATCAAATATCACCCGAGTTAAGAAAAGACGGCGGCGATATAACCCTTGTTGATATTGACGGTAACAAAGTTATGGTAAAACTTCGCGGGAAATGTTCGGGCTGCAAAAATTCGCATCTGACACTTAAAGCTTTTGTTGAATCTACTTTAAGAGATACCGTTGATAAAAATATTGAAGTTATAGAGGTATAGAAAAATGAGTTTAATATATTTAGATAATAACGCAACTACAAAGGTTGACCCTCAAGTGCTTGAAGCAATGCTTCCGTATCTTCAGGAAGAATATGCAAACCCTTCAAGTGTATATGATTTTGCTAAACGTGCAAACCATGCGGTTAAAGAAGCCCGCGGGATTATGAAAGATTTTTTCAACGCAAAAGACGAAAAAGAAATAATTTTTACATCCTGCGGTTCTGAAAGTGCAAACATGGCAATTCGCGGCGTGTTAAATATGAATAAAAACAAAAGACATATTATAACCACAAAGGTTGAACACCCCTGTGTATTGAATTTGTATCAAGCCCTTGAAAAAGAAGGATATAAAGTTGATTATATAGGTGTAAATTCAAACGGAGAACTTGATCTTGCTCAACTTGAAGAAGCAGTAAATGATGATACAGCACTTGTTTCAATAATGTACGCAAATAATGAAACCGGCGTTATTTTCCCGATTGAAAAAATATCGGAAATAATTAAATCAAAAAATAAAGAAACAAAATTCTTTGTTGATGCTGTTCAGGTTTCAGGCAAAATCCCTATTGACGTTCAGGCAATCGGTGCTGATCTGGTCGGTATATCAGGGCATAAATTTCATGCACCCAAAGGGGTCGGAGCACTTTATGTAAATTCAAAAACACTTATAACTCCGCTGATAATCGGCGGTCATCAGGAACGCGGGAAACGCGCGGGAACAGAAAATGTTCCGTATATCGTAGGAATTGGGAAAGCAGCAGAACTTGCAACAGATCATTTGAAATATGAAGCAACAGAAGTTAAAAGACTTCGCGATAAGCTTGAAAAAAATATTGTCAAAAATGTTTTTAATGCAAGGATAAATACAGGAATTGTCAACAGGGTTCCTAATACTTCAAATATCGGTTTTGAATACATTGAAGGCGAATTAATTCTTTTGCATTTAAGTGATCTGGGAATTTGTGCAAGCTCAGGCAGTGCATGCACCTCAGGTTCATTAGAGCCTTCTCATGTTTTAAGAGCAATGAATGTTCCGTTTACTGCAATTCACGGAAGTATCCGCTTCTCGTTAAGCAAATATACAACCGAACAGGAAATTGATTATGTATGTGAGAAAATGCCCGGAATTATAGAAAAATTAACTAATATTTCTCCTTTCCAGGATGAACTTGAAGCATTAAAAAAATTAAGACATTAAACTTAAAGTTAATACTTTTTTCTGATTATAAAAAAATCGTAGTACCTTGGTGCTACGATTTTTTGTTCATTTATACAAATTTTTAAATACTGACTTTGTAGAATAGCTTTATACCACGTTCACTATTATCCTGTCTGTAAGGAGTTTATAGTTATGAAAAAAGTTATTGTAATTATAAGTATTTTACTCAGTATAAATTGCTGTTATGCAGCGGGTCAATATTCAGCATTACTTGATAAATTGGAAAATTCTTTATACGGTTTTACATATACAACTGCAGATGATGAATCGAGGCTTTCAAGAATTGAAGAAAGCGTGTACGGTCAAAGTAAAAATAATAAATCTGTTCCTGAAAGAATTGCAAGCTTAAATAAAGACTTGTCAGCAGAACAAATAGGACAGGAAATAGCACCGAAAGAAGATACTTTTGCAGAAGAACAAGACAGTTACAAAGACACAATTGCAGAAGAAAAAATGCCGCCTGCAGGAGCTAACGTAGATTATCCGTCCATTAACGAACTTGAAAGACAGGTATTTAAAAAAGAATTTAAAAATCAAGATTTAAACAGCAGACTTGCAAATCTTGAGAAAAAATCTCTAGGACAAACTTATGACAGCGACCCTTTTTCATCACGCGTTGAAAGATTACAGGCAAAACTTAAACCGAATTCCTTTATGGACAATAGTATTGCCCAATCTTCCAATGATTTTTATGATGACGGAGCAATACCGCTGGACAAAAACTATAAACTTGATGAATACCAGCCGCCTGAATTTGATTATGATGCTTATAACGCGAGAAACAGCAAACCTGTAAAAGTCAATCTTGCATCAGTAGAAAAATCAATATTTAAAAAATCATTTAACGGTGACAGTACGGAAAACAGATTATCTCGGCTTGAATCAACAATGTTCGGCACAACATTTAATTCAGACCCTCAGGAGGCACGTTTGAACCGTATCTCAAGCGCTTACAAAGCCGCAAAGAGCGCAAGCAGATACGATTCAAACAAATTTTCCCAGAACATGGCAACCGCAATGCAGATTGGTACAATCTTACTGATGATTTTAGCTTGTGTCCTTTAGGAGATTAACGGTTTTTGCCCAGAAAATCCTGCCAGTAATTTTTACCTTTCTCAAAGGGATGTACATCGGCTAATGCATATTTTGCACAGGTCAGCTGATTAGTAAGATCTGACGAAACTTTGCACTCATTCTTGGAGAAAAAATTATTTGAAGAACCGTCACGAGCAACGCCATAACTGCTTTCGCCTGCTTTATATTCTTGTCCCATAGGAAGAACAAGCCCGTTTTCGACAAACCTGAATATAAAAATATCATACCCGAATTTATTAGGTCTCTTATGTCCGTTAACATCAATACACACAACAGGACCTTGCTGTTCATCCGTAATGCCGTTATATTCAAATGAATAAATTCTGCCCGCAATATCAGTCATATAACCAAAATCATCGCAAGGACCAAGCCTCAACTTTGCTCCGCCCAAAGTATACATTTGATATGCCGAACTTTTAGCATTGCCTTCTTCATCTTTTGAACCTGAAGTAGTATCATCATACAGTTTAAGCCCTTTTAAATATTTTGGTAATAAAGTTCTTACAAAGGAAGAAGTTCCTTTATCACGGCAATATTCCGTCACTGAAACACCAAAATCATTCATAAACAACCGTGAAGCTTGATTTAACTCAGAATAAAGTTTTTTAAATTGTGTTTGAATTTCTTTATTTTGAGTATTATTAACTAATGCAGGCAGAGTTAAAGCTGCAACGACACCGATTATTCCTAAAGTAACCAAAACTTCAGCAAGCGTAAACCCCAAGTGTGCCGCTTGACCAGACAGAACAGGTTTGAACAAATCTTCAAAACACTGACAGAGAGCTAAAAGATGCCCCCCCCCCGAGCTGCTGTATCAATTAATCTTTTCATATTTGCTCCTTTCTTTTTATAAGTTTTATTTTAAGCTGCTAAAAAAAATTTTTCAATAAGATTTACCTGCAGCAGAAAGAATCGCGTCCGAAATGATAAGTATGCCCTGCCAGAGTTACTTCTGCTTTTTTTATATTAATTAAACTGTTAGACAAATCCACATCAGCATTTATATTATTTGCAGCAATATTAAACAACTCATAATTCACAGAAGCTGAATTAATTTTTAAATATCCTGAAGATTCAATTTCATCAAAATTTGTTTTAATACTAAAATCAGCGTCTACAACACCCGAAGCTTTTAAATCTCCAAATTTGTCGTAATCAAACATTTCTCCAATACTTTTAATAATCTCAGCCGCAGATTTCAATCGCAAATTCGATTTGCAATTTAAATCTGCTTTAGGATAAATGCCGTCAGAAAAACTGCCTAATAACTCGGTAACTTCATCCCCGGAAGAATAAAGTTTCCCGTAAAAAGCTATATTATTTCGTTTGAAATTTAAGTCCAAATTACTCGCAGGAAGCTGTTTCCCGTTAACGGCAACGGAAAAGTCAGAGATATTGGTATATCCGTCTAATTTCAGCCCTTTTTTTGATTTTACTATTTTAGTGTCGGTATTTATAATTGCATTAAGTTTAGCTGACATGAGTTTACCGTCTGCAGAAATTTTAATTTTTTTGTCCTGAATAAAGTCTCTGATCGAAAGATTATTACCGTAAAGAGAAAAAGTTTTATCAGACGGAATACTAATAAAAGAAATATTGTAATTATTTACATAAACATCAGGCATATTTTTTGAGAATTTGAGATTATAAGCAGGCGCAGGAAGCATATAATCTTTAATTAAAAAAGAGCCGTCTTTTTTAATTTTTAAATTAAGATTAAGATTTTCAGCACTAATCATATCAAGTTCAACTTTCTTGAAAATTAAAGGCAAAACAAACAGATCAATTCTGACATTATCTGCAGTTAAAAAAGTTTCACCATCAGGAAGAGAAACTTCAACATGTTTGGCACCGATACCCGCTGTCAGTTTTGGAGAAGTTAATATTACTGCATCTTCAACAGTTAATCTGAAATCAGTATTAAGCTTAATCTTTTCGACAAGATAACTTGTGTCAGTAATAAAAAAAGGAACTGCTAAAAATATTACATATAAAATTACAATTAAAATGCCTGAATATTTTAAAAATTTTGTCATATCACACCCTTAATTATGTTTTAACATGAAGCAATAAAAATAATAAATAGCTGATATGGTAATACCTATTTTTTCTTTTTTTCAGGATAACAGTTCCATTTAATATTTTCATTTTTTCTGAACCAGGTTAACTGGCGTTTGGCATAATTTCGTGTGTTTTGTTTAAGTTTATCTTTTGCTTCTTCTAAAGTTAACACACCGTCAAGATAAGCTGTAATTTCTTTATAACCGATGGTATCCGTTATATTAGGAATTCTGCCGTGTTTTTTAAGAAGATATTTTGTTTCTTCAACAAGTCCCCGTTCTAACATTAAGTCAACACGTTTGTTTATCCTGTCATACAATTCTTCACGCGGAAAGTTCAGTCCTGTCCATTCAACATCAAACTCACATTCTTTTAATCCTCTTGCCTTGCTTAATGGACAACCGGATTGTTTAACAATTTCAATATAACGTATCAACTTTTTCCTGTCATTTTTTTCTACAGAATTAGCAGCTTCCGCATCTAATTCTGACAACATAAAAAAAAGCTCTTCATAAGAAAGTTCTGATAATTCTTTTCTTAAATTATAATCGGGTTCTGTATCAGGCAAATCATAGTTTTCAAGCAGTATCCGAAAATAAAGACCGGTTCCGCCTGCAACAACAGGGATTTTACCTTTAGATAAAATTTCATAAATATGAGTTTTTGCCTGTTTTGCATAAAGTCCGGCAGAATAATTAAATTCAGGTTCCGCAATATCAATCATATAGTGAGGAATACCCTGCATTTCTTCGACAGTCGGTTTTGCAGTACCAATATTCATGCCCCTGTAAACAAGCCTTGAGTCTGCAGAAATAATTTCGCCGTTATATTTCTTTGCAAATTCTACCGCATACGCCGTTTTTCCGCTTGCTGTCGCTCCTACGACGGCAACAACTTTATTCTTTTTCCTGTCCATCTTTTAAAGTTTCCAAATCAACATACTTTCTGTCATAATATAAGAAAATAAGAATTACGAAATACACTGAAAAATAGAAAAGAATAATACTCATAATTATATAAGCAAAAGGATTAAATGCCGCAAACGTATTAATAAATAAAAGAGCAAATCCCATAAACCACAAAGCAAGGAAAAGCCTTACCGTAGTGAAAAAATCTTTAAACAATTTAACAAGTGAACGCCATAAAGCAACTAAAGGATTAGGCGTCATATAAATAATTTCAGGTATCCACAACATCAGCAGGTACATAATTACCGATGTCACTGACATAAAAAGAAGGCTCCATTTCCCGAAAAATACAATCTGTTCCGGAGTAAGGCTGTCAATAAAAGCTGCCATGCCCTGATTTGTAGCTATTGCAGGGTCAATTGCCATTTCCTGCAGATGCTGCATTGATGCCGCATCAAGTCCTCCTATAATTTTAACCCCCATTAGATAAACAATAGGAGTAGCAATAATTTGTATCAGAAAAAAAATAAGATACACTCCAACGAATGACAAAAAGAATTTTCCGATACCTTCGGGAATAGTTTTAAACAAATTTAATGTTGCTTTTGCTCTGTCTTCATCAAGCACAAAAACTTTTTTTGAAAGCTTAACAGCCTCTTCAACCATATAAAACCAGCCTGCGCAAAATACTCCAAACATAAATAATACCGTTATTGAAGCCAGTATAAACTTAGGAGCGGAATCAACGGTATACTTGGAATATAATGAATATAAATCCAAAATTTTTACAAACAGGATTAAAGGTATAGTTAATATTATATTGTAATTTGTAATTCTTGTGGCTTCTTTAAATAATTCACGCATACTGTATATTTACCTCAAAGTTAAATAAATTGAATAACCTGTTTACTTAGTAAGTTCAACCGGTTTTTCATCGGTTAAAGCCTTTGCGAGTTTTCGTTTTCTTCTTCTCATCAAATCAACAAAAGCCTCAAGTCTTGTCAGGTAACCTGCTTTTCCTGTTTGTTCATCCATAATCAACGGAAGGATAGGAATATCACAATTTTCCCTCATTGCCGGAAAAATATTTTGTGACATAATTTCAGGCATACAGGTAAACGGGCTTATATGAATGATACCGTCAATACCGCGCTCATCAGCATAAGCAACATCAGAAACACATTCCAGAGAATCTCCGCCGATATCACGCATTAAGTATGGTTTTGCAAGTCTGTAGGCTCTTTGAAGGTGTGTTTCTCCTTTTCGAAATATTTTAGGAATAATAGCATCTTTTAAAAAGCTGCTTATGGTAAGGCTTCTGCGTGTCTGCACGCCCATTTTGCCGAGTTCTCTTGTTATATTCTGGTTGGAAAACTGATCACATACAAGATAAATTTCACCTGTCAAATCAACATGCAAAACTTCCTTATTCTGATCAATTTCCGTCTTCTTCATTTCTTCAAAAGCCAGTTTTTTTGCTTTATTGAGTTTTCTTGTATTATCAGCATCCTTAATATATTTTAAAGCCTTATTATAATTTTTTTCAGCATCGCCAAAATGTATTTCACGTGCTCTGTAGTATGATAAAGCATTTTCCAAATCATCAAGAACAAACATTTTTCTTATTGCGATATTAATGGCTCTTGCGAATAAAATCGGATCATTTTTGCCGCTTATTTTCTTGAGAAAATCATACATTCCTTTAAGCCCGTCGTATAAAGTAAGTTCAATATACTTAGCTTTATAACCGAGATCAGTAAGCGCATTATGAATACAATTTCCGTATTCCCCCAGACGGCAGCATCCCGGAGATGAAATCATCGCAACATAATCTGTTCCGCCTTCAATTGCTTCAATAAAATTACCCAGAATAAGTTTGTAAGGCAGACAGATTGCTTCGGGAGAATGCTTAGTCCCCAGTGACAAAGTTTTTTTACTTGTATACGGCGGAACAAAAGGTTCGGCACCGATTTTTTTCAGTGCAGCCGACCAGGCTATATATACTGTTCCCATGTGGGGAAATGCTACTTTTAATTTTTTATTTTCTTTACTCATGGTTAATATCTCTTTATTTTTATTGTTTAAAATTCAAATCCGGATGACGTGCCGCAAGGGTTTCATCAAGACGTTTTACGGGAGTTGTGTGAGGTGCTGAAATTAATTTTTCAGGATTTGTTTTTGCTTCCTCTGCAATCTTTAACATGACATCAACAAAGTTATCAAGAACTTCTTTAGTCTCTGTCTCGGTCGGCTCAATCATAATCGCTTCATGTACAATAAGCGGGAAATAAACCGTCGGCGGATGGGTGTTTTCGTCCATAAGTGCTTTTGCAATATTAAGAGTTGATACACCGTTTTCATGTTTTTGTTTTTCGCCTGACAGAACAAATTCATGCATGCAGGGCAGGTCATAAGGAAGCAAATAAGCACCTTTTAATTTTTCTTTAAGATAATTTGCATTAAGAACGGCATTTTCGCTGGCTTCTTTAAGGTTATCGCCCATCATAAGAATATAGGCATATGCTTTTACCAGTACACCGAAGTTTCCGTAAAAACCTTTAACGCTTCCTATAGAATTTTTAATATTGTAATTTCTGAAATACTTTCTGCCGTCAAAATCAATAACAGGAGAAGGCAAAAATTCTTTCAATTCTTCAACAACTCCAACTGGTCCAGCACCGGGACCGCCTCCGCCGTGAGGAGTGGAAAATGTTTTATGAAGATTTAAATGAACAACATCAAATCCCATTAATTTAGGATTTGTGTAGCCCATAACAGCATTAAAGTTAGCTCCGTCATAATATAATAATGAACCGTTATCATGCATTAATTTGGAAATTTCAAGAACATTTTCTTCATATATTCCAAGCGTATTGGGATTGGTCATCATAATTGCGGCAACATCGCCGTCAATAAGATTTTTTAATTCATCAATATCAACCTGTCCTTTTTCGTCAGATTTAACGGGAACAATATCAAAACCGCAGAGATGCGCGCTTGCCGGATTTGTGCCATGTGCAGAATCAGGGATTATAACTTTTTTACGGTTATCACCTTTAACCTCAAAATACTTCTTTATTATCATCATGCCCGTAAGCTCCCCATGAGCCCCCGCTGCTGGCTGTAAGGTAACAGCATCCATCCCCGTTACTTTTTTCAAAGCTTCCTGAAGCTTGTACATTAATTCGAGAGCTCCCTGACAATCATCATCACCGGCAAGAGGATGAAGACTTGCAAAACCGTCAAGAGAAGCAAGAAGTTCATTGACTTTAGGGTTATATTTCATAGTGCAGGAGCCTAGAGGATAAAACCCTTTTTCAATACAAAAGTTTCTGTCTGAAAGTTCCTTATAATGGCGCAGTGCCTCAAGTTCGCTGACTTTGGGAAGTCCGATTTCAGAATGTCTTAATAAATTACCGTCAAGGAAACTTAAATCTTCTTTTTCATCTGTTAAAGTTATCCCTGAAACTCCGCTGCTTTTTTCAAAAATAGTTTTCACTAAATAATCCCCTGTCTTTTTAAATCCCTTTTAATTTTATCTAAACCTGATTGAATAATACGTGAAATTCTCGATTGCGAAATATTAAATTCTTCAGCTATTTCTCTCAGTTTCTTCTCTTTAAAAAACTTATATTCAATCAATTCTCTTTCACGCTGGGGAAGTTTTTTCATTGATTCCAGAATTTCATTTTTCAGTTCTGACAGTTCAATACATTCTTCGGGCGTCTTGTCTTCTGCTTTAATCTGTGTCGGGACTTCAGCATCCTGCATCTCATCTATTGAAAGAATTGTTTTATAAACTTCTTCTCTGAGATTTCCGTTTTCATCTTCAAGCTGCTGTTTTTTATTTTTTAAAGAATACCATTTATAGCGTCTGCGTACTTCGTTTCTTATAGCCCATTTAATTGCGGTTGAAAGATAAGTATTATTATAATTTTCGGGAGAATGATTTTTAAAGAGAATATATAAGGTATGGTTGCCTATATTAATAAGTTCCGGCAATTCAATCAAGTGCGATGTAGAAAACTTCTGATATTCCACTTTCGCAATTGTTTCAATTAAATCTTTATAATCCCTTAAATTAACCTTTGATTGAAGTTTTTGATTTGGCACCATGACTATAACAATTTTCCTATAAAAACATTTCCCTGAAAACATAATAACAGAAAAAAATATAGAATACCAGACAATGTAATTTTCCTTAACATAATTTATATTAATTTCAAAAAAGGAGATAAGATATGAGAGTATTATTTTGTACAGACGGTTCAAAAATCAGCTTTAACGCCTTAAAAAATATATCAGGATGGGTTAAAAATGCGGAAATAGATACTATTTGCGTAATTGATTGGAGTTTTCTTCCTGATGAAATAAGCATAGAAGAAGAAAATTTTACATATTCATGTGCTAATACGGCAGATACAATACTGGATTACGCAGAGGAAGAAATTAAAAAACTCGGCATGATGCCAAAGGAAAGGATAAAAAGCTGCGGTGCAGCTATTGAAAGCATTTTGGAACAATCAGAACAAAAAGATTATGATTTAATACTTATGGGTTCACATGGTAAAAAAGGGCTTCAAAAATGGCTCGGCTCGGTATCACAGGAAATTATAAACAGCAGTAAAATATCAGACTATATTGCAAAAGAAGAAAATAACAGAAAAAAATTGCTTTTAACTACAGACGGAACGGGATGTTCGTTAGAAATAATTAACAGCATTATACCGGAGATGAATTTGGAAGAAAAAGAAATTCATATTTGCATGGTTAATGAAGATCCTAATTTACTTTTTCTTGATGGAACACTTGACACAAACTGGCTTCTTGATATTCAACGCCAGCAGCAAAGGTATGCGGCAAGGGCAATTGAAGATATTAGAATTATGCTCGCAAAACATAATGTTACAGCTAATGAAACAGCAATACTTACAGGTATTCCAGCACAAAAAATTATTGATTATGCGAGGATAAACGATATAGATCTAATAGTTCTCGGCTCCCGCAACAAATCAAAACTCGATCGCTTTTTAACCGGTTCGGTAAGCAAACGAGTTTTAGAAAATGTTGTAAGCGATATATGGTTAATAAGATGTAAAGATTAATAATCCATTTCCCAGTTATTATTCAATAATAAACCGAAACATCCTTTAGCATCACTTCGGGAAGAACAGTTTGCACCAACAGCCGCTCTTACATCTTTAGGATTGGTTTTACCTGAACCGCATCCTGTACCTGAAGTTCTGCATTCCGGCGGTATTCCGTCTTCGTCGATTGAACCGTCACTGTAATATGTTACGAAGAATAAGTCACGTCCTGCAATATTAGGACCTTTTTTACCGTTAATATCAATTGTTATGTGTCCGTATGTTGTATGATATTTGGAATTTTCAACACATACAGAAGCACCGTTTGCAAGTACAAAACAAGGTGCGGCAGATGATCCCGGCCAATAACTTGCGTTAGTCAAATCAGTTCCGCTCATATTTTTATAACTGCCGTCATAAAAACATTCGGTGAAGTCAGTACAAGACTCAACAATTTTAAAATATGACTTCATAAAATTACTTACTTCAGCAGAAGAAATTAAACCTGCTTCATGAAGGTTTAAAGCATTTTTATCATTTATATACTGCAAAAAAGCCTGCTGAAATAAATTATAAACCTGATGTAATTGGGTTACATAAGTTTTACGCTGATGATTTTGCATTAATGAAGGTACTGTCATTGCAGATACAACACCTATTATCCCTAAAGTTACAAGAACTTCCGCCAAAGTAAAAGCAAACAATTTTTTCATACCAACAATCTCCTGATTAAGCATTTTATTCCCATTATGACATATTATATCACATTTATCAATAGGATTGACAAAAAATAATCTGAATAAAAGAAATTGTTGTTTTATATTTTTCTTGGAAAGGATAAGCCTTAAAAACGCCCCCCCCCCGACTTTTCAGCTTTCAATACTATTTCTGTTTTCATATAAAACTGCTCCTTTCATTTATTACTTTATCATATTTTAATGAATATTTCAACTCTTGACCCCGTTTAGAAATAATGGCATAATTAATCTATGTTTAAATATTATGGGAAATATGCACCTTATTTATTCCTGCTGCCGGCGGCAATTGTTCTGGTTATATTCTTTTTTATACCGTTTTTTCAAACTTTTCTGCTAAGTTTTATGGATTATTCACATAACATATATGAGCCAGCATTTATAGGGTTGGAAAACTATATAAATCTTTTTCGTAATCCGATTTTTTATAAAGTTTTATGGAATACATTTGTGTACCTGTTTGTTGCAGTACCAATTCTTGCTATATTCCCTCTATTTCTTGCAATATTGATAAATCAAAAGATTAAGGGAGTAACTTTATATAAAATACTTATTTATCTGCCTGTAATTGTTTCGATAGTAGTTGCGGCTATTGCATTCAAATGGCTTTACGCAGATCAGGGAATTTTAAATTATCTTGTCACAAGATTAGGGATTGAGCCAATAGGCTGGCTGACCGACCCTAATTTTGCATTATATTCCGTTATTATAGTAACAATCTGGAAGGGTATCGGATATTATATGATAATTTACCTTGCAGCATTAATGAGTGTCCCCAAAGAGCTTTATGAAGCATGTGATATTGACGGCGCAAATTTTCTGACAAAGCATCTTACTGTTACGGTACCGCATATTATGCCGACCATAGCACTTGTTACTACAATAAGTGCAATTTCGGCAATGAAAGTTTTTGCGGAAATTTATGTAATGACAAAAGGCGGTCCTTTAAATTCAAGTAAAACAATTGTTTATTATATTTACGAAAGAGCTTTTGAAAACCTTGACCTAGGATTTGCCTCGGCAATGGCGGTTGTTTTACTGATTATTGTAATGGCATTTTCTTTAATTAATATATTATGTTTCGAAAGGAATAAGTACCAATTATGAGGAAGTTTATTGAAAAGATTTCTATACATGCAGTTCTGATTTTTGTTTCACTGCTTTCAATATTTCCTTTTATCTGGCTGATATCAACATCTTTAAAGGGAAACAGCGAAAATATTTTTGCATACCCGCCGCAGATAATACCATCTGATTTTACATGGGCAAACTACACAGGTGTTTGGAATAAAGTCGATTTTATCGGTTATTTTATAAACAGTATGATTGTTGCGGGAGGTACGGTATTGCTTAATCTTATTCTTTCTGCAATGGCGGGATACCCTCTTGCAAGAATGGAATTTAAAGGTAAAAAAATAACCTTTTTTGCAATTTTAGCAACTATTATGATACCTTTTCAGGCAATTATGCTTCCTGTTTATCTGATAACATTAAAATTGCATCTGGTTGACAGTGTAAGTAATTTTGCAGGATTTATCGGTTTAATAATGCCTTTTGCCGTGAGTGCATTCGGAATTTTTCTCATGCGTCAGGCATTTCTGGGAATTCCAAAAGAGATGGAAGAAGCCGCAATTGTTGACGGGTGCAATGTTTTTGAGGTATTCTGGAAAGTTCTTTTACCGATGGTTAAACCGTCGCTTGCAGTTCTGGCAATTTTTACATTTATCGGTTCATGGGGTGAATTTTTATGGCCAAGCATTGTTTTGACCAAAGAAGCAATGTACACACTGCCTGTCGGCGTCAATAATTTGCAGGGAATGTTCAGTTCTAACTGGAGATTTATTGCAGCCGGTTCAATTCTTTCAACTATACCTATTTTAATATTCTTTCTTGCAATGCAAAGATATTTCATATCAGGAGAAAATGAAGGTGCTGTAAAGGGGTAATTATTCTACACCCGGCACATGAACATTATAACGAACATCATCAAATTCGCTGTTTTCATCTTCCATATCTTCAAGAAATATTTTTTTAGCGGAGCAGACTTTCAAATTTTTAATAATGGCATTATCAAGTTCTTCTGTCAATACAATTTTACCGTTGACATAAGTCACGTATGAATTTTTCGTTGGTTCATCAGATATCTTATCAATCAAATCACTGTTTGAATTTGCGAGAATTGTTCTGGTAACATCATTCATAACGTCAAATACATAACGCTGTCTTGCAGCAGCATTATTACCGCCGCCGTTTGTTATTAATGTTGTAGCTTTTTCAAGTTCATCAAGAGATTCTTTATAATATTTTAAGTGCCGCAACAAGATTGCGAGATTGTAATGAGCCTCATAGTTCATAGGATTAAGTTCTATAGCTTTGCAATAAGTTAAACCTGCCTCTTTATAATCACCGAGAAGATGATAAGTCAAAGCAAGATTATAACGTGCGTCATAATCCTTTTTAAGAATTTTGCAGGCTTCTTTATACGCATCAAGAGCTTTTAAAAGATATTGGCGTCTGAACTCCCATTCGTCCTCGATATAAACGGACTTTTTCTTATATGCTACACCCTTATTGTAATACGCCAGCCCCTTATTTGTTTTGTAACTTTTTCTGTTACTGTAAACAAACGGGATAGAGAGAAGGTGCCTTTTTGTTTTAATTATTTCATCATATTGATTAATTGCGCCGTCAAAATCTCCGAGTTTTTCAGCAGATACTATTCCGTAATTCATTCTTGCAATAATCATTTTCGGATTATATTCAAAAGCCTTTTCATAAGCGTCAACTGCAGAATAGTAATCTTCATAAACAACATAAATATTTCCCAGGTTATACCACGCGCCGTAATGCTCAGGATACAAGACTAATGCATTATTATAATAATTTATAGCCTTTTGAAGTTTCTGTTTTTTTAAAGCTTTATCTCCCTTATGTACATAATACATCCCGCGGACTTTATCAATTTGTCTGTGAAAAAAAGCAGGACGTAAATATACAAGAGCAGCTATTGCCCCGATTAATAATAATGTAAATAATCCCGAAAAAAACTTTTTCAAGCGCTATACCTCATTATATGACCATATTACATATATTTTTTTATTTATGCAATACACTATTGTTACGAAATTGTAACATAAAAAATATGAAAAAAGCAATTTCACGAAGCTGAAAGTTTTTATATAAGTAAGGTAGGTTAGAAAATTCAATTTGGAGGTTAGGTTATGGCAGGCTTTGATATGGCTGCAAGTATGTACGGACTATTTCCGAATATATACAATAACCAGGTAGCATTAAACGATTTAACAGGTATGGATTTATACTCACCGCTTGGAATGGCAAACCCTATGATGAGTATGAACGGAAGTATCTTCGGCGGAGGTTACGGAATGTATCCGGCAATGCCAATGTACGGCGGAGGATATAATTACGAAGACTACTACAAAAATTATGAAAGATATCAGGATTTCATGATTGACAGTCAGGTAAGACGCCAGCAAAAAATGCGCAATGCAGATCTCAGATTGAATTCGCCTCAAGAAGGAATTGCCAAACAGGCAACCTACCTTCACGAAAAGATTATGCGCAATGAACAGCAGCAAATTCAGGAAGCTTACCAGAACTTTGTACAAAGCGTAAGAAGTATGTATGGTAACGCAAGTCCGCAAGAAATAGCAAACAGAGCATCTACTCTTTATACGCAGCAGTACGGCTGTTCAATAACAGATGACATAAGAAAATACGGCAGAGGTTCATTCACTCAGGGCTTCTTGCAAACAGTAACTCTCGGTTTGGCTGATAAAAAGACTGCGGAAGAAAACGTCTCTGAATTAACAGGACAACCTGTAGGCAGAAGCGAAAGAGCTAAGAAAATCGCAGGTAATATAGCAGGCGGTGCGGTATTTGGCGGCGTTGCGGCAATTTCAACAAAATATCTGCTTAAAGCATTCTGGGCAGGAGCCAAAAACAAACCGTTCTGGGCAGCTTTAGCAGGCGGTATTGCAGGTGTAGGCGTAGCACTGGCAACAGCATCAAAATAAAAAAATTATATAGTGTGTAAAGTGTGTGTAGAGGTTGAAATAAATTCAACCTCTTTTCTTTTATTTGGGCAAATTATCCCAAAAAGTTTTGGAATTATCGTCGGGATTTTGATTAACTAAAGCATAATAAGCACACCCTAATCCGTTTCCCCGCTGCTTTGATTTTGCAGAACACGGATTTCCGCTCTGGGAAGAAATATTCTCAACTCCACTATAATCTTGTCCTTTCAAATCTTCAACTTCATCGTCAGTCAGCAATTTACTCATTTTTTTAGGCTGCAAAGTATCATTGTCATCTATATAAAAATAAAATATATCATGTCCAAGAGCATTAGGACGTTTTCCCGCCCCGTTTATATCTATAGTAATGTTAATATCAGCTCCGTTAACGGTAACCTCCATGCACATACCGTTTGCCAGAAGCTTATCAGGTTTTTCCGTACCTAAATCAACGTAGGGATTATCACTGGTTTTTGAATAATTTTTAACGGATGTCTTATATTTACACTCTCCTGTAACCTTCATTTTTGAGTATATTGCATTTTTTATTTCCGATGCATTGGCATATGAAGTACCGTTATATGTCGCATACAATTTTCTTAAACCTATGCCTTTTTCATCAGCTACTTGAACAACAGTCTGAGAAAGAAGAGAATACGCTTCTTTAAATTGGGCTTCAAGTTCTTTTGGTTTTGTGCCTCCTATTAAAACAGGCATGGTAAGAGCTGAAACAACTCCGAGAATGCCCAATGTAACTAACACTTCTGCAAGAGTAAAACCCAGGCGTGCCGCTTGACCCGGCACAAAGATTTTGAATAAATCTTCAAAACTATGAGCAGGAGCTACAGAATTGCCCCCCCCCCGACTGCTGCGCAGGTAGATACCTCAACACAAAAGTTGTGAAACTTTTCATGTAATGGCATCTGTTTTGCTTCAAAAATTTTCATAATTGCTCCTTTCTTTATACACATTATTTTACCATGTTTTTACAATGTTTGCAATAAAAAGAACACCCGCACCAAGGAGTTAAGATGCGGGCATTAAATCAGTAAAAGAGACATCAATGACATTATGGAATATTTAAAAATTAAGTCAAATTTTTGTGGATATTTTTTTAAATTTATTTTATAATCCTCTTATGAGAAGATTTTTGTTTGCAGTATTGATATTATTTTTCAGTTCAAATTGTACTTTGGCGCTTTCTCTGCCAAAAGCAAAAGAAACACAAAAGTTTGTGCAGGCTGAACAATATCAGAATATAACAAATCAAGCTAACATTTTTTATGCAGAAAATGACATAAAAAGCGCATTTAATTTATTTTTAAGTATTCCTGAAAATGAAAGAACAGCTCAAAACTGGCTTCTTTTAGGAAACATTCTTCAGGATCAGGGAAAAATCGACGAAGCTATATTTATGTATAACAGGGCAATTCAGGTTGATGATAAATATTACAAAGCCTATTATAACTTAGGTAATATATATCTTCAGGACGGACGCCCTAATATGGCAATAGAACAGTATAAAAAAGTTATTAAATTAAAACCCGAATATCCTTATGCACATTATAATCTGGGATGTGCTTATATAAAACTCGGCAAATACGGTAAAGCTAAATTCGAACTTTTAACCGCAACAGACTTAAAAAATACCGTACCTGATTTTCACTATAATCTTGCTTATGTATATAAACAGTTAAAAAAAGAAAAGCAGGCAAAACAGTATTTGGAATACTATAATAAATTAATACAAGAACAAATGTAGAGGCATCATATGTACAAAGGAATAATTTTTGATTTTAACGGAACACTGTTTTTTGACTCTGAAAAACATCTTGAAGCCTGGCGCGAATTTTCAAAACGGTTAAGAGACCATGCATTTACGGACGACGAAATGCGCGAATATATGTTTGGAAGAACAAACGAAGATATTATTGCCTACCTTATAGGCAAAAGACCATCAGCTGAAATGGTTGAAAAATTTGCAAAAGAAAAAGAAGCCGTATATAGAGAAATGTGCAGAAAAGATTACGAAAATACTGTACTGGCTCCTGGAGCAGAAACCTTTTTAGATTATTTGAAAGAAAATAATATTCCGCATACAATCGCTACAATGTCCGAAAAAGATAACGTTGATTTTTATATTGAAGAATTCAAGCTTGCAAAATGGTTTGATATAGAAAAAATCGTATATGCCGACGGAACATTACGCGGAAAACCCGCTCCGGATATTTATATCAGAGCTGCAGAAAAAATAGGCTTAAAACCTGAAGAATGTATAGTTGTCGAAGATGCCGTTTCAGGAATAGAATCAGCAAGAGCAGCAGGTATCGGAAAAATTACAGCAATAGCATCAATGGAAAGTGAAGATTTATATAAAAATATTCCTGCCGTTTCACAAATCATAAAAAACTTTGATGAAATAGACAGGAGCATTTTTGATATTCCTTGCTTCAAAAATTAATAATTCATTTCCCAATTATCATTTAAAATCTTACCGAAACAGCCGTACCAAGTTGTACCTGTCGACTGAATACAATTAGAATTAAAAGCAGTTTCCCTTTCCTCTTTAGTCAACGGTGCACCGTTTGCTCCGCCGCTATCATCAATTAATCCGTTATTATAAACATAAACGGCAAAAATATCTCTCCCCGCAATATTAGGACCTTTTTGCCCGTTCGTATCAAGATATAGATAAAATAACACGGCCCCGCCGGAATATGAATACCCGAATGAATTTCCGTCAGCAATTGTAATATATGCGTTGCATCCCGTGCCGATTGCCCTGCCTGCAATATTTTTGTATTCACTTGCAGGAGCAAGACATGGTATCTGGGTATTCCCGCAATCATTTATAACCTTAAAATACTCCTTAAAAAAAGCGTCCAAAGCTTCCTGACTGTTTAATCCGGCTTCTTTTAAATTTAAAGCGTTTCTATCAGTCTGATATTGTAACAAAGCTTGAGAAAGTTCATTATAAAATTTATGAAGCTGTGTAACATAAGTTTTACGCTGGTGATTTTGCATTAAAGCCGGCACAGTCATCGCCGATACCACGCCAATAATACCTAAAGTAACCAAAACTTCAGCAAGCGTAAACCCCAAGCGTGCCGCTTGCCCCGGCACATCAGGCTTGAACAAACCTTTAAACCCCTGACAGAGAGCTAAAAGATGCCCCCCCCCCGAGTTGCAAAATTAAATAATTTTTTCATAATTACTCCTTCTTTCTTGTTCACATAATTATTATATCAATTTTCACTAAACTTTTCAACCTGATTATGATATAATCGAGGCATGGTAAGATTAATTAATGACGGGAATATTGATTTTCTGGCAAATACTGCCTACAGATTAATGAGGCTTCAAGAAATTTTTACACACATCCATGAGTACAATAACCCGAATATAAAACCTTGTATTTATGCAATGTGGCACGCTAATCAATTTTTGGTGCACGGTCTGGAAGATAAGGCACATACAAGCATTCTTGTAAGCAATTCAATTGACGGTGAGGTTGTGGCAAGAGCCGTTGAAAAATGGGGGTTTAAAGTTGTAAGAGGTTCATCCGGCAAAAAAGGAGCTGTTGAGTCAACTATGCAGATGCTTTCCAGATTAAAAGAAGGCGAATGTGTCGGAATAATGGTAGACGGACCAAGCGGACCTCTGCATAAGGTCAAAAACGGAGCAATTAAACTTGCTCAAATGTCAGGAGCGCCGATTGTACCCGCGCACTGGTATTCACCGCAAAAAACATTTATCAGTCTGCCTTCCTGGGATAAAATGAAAACACCTTTCGGTGATTGTAAAATCATAAATCTGTACGGAACTCCTGTATATGTAAAACAAGATGCTTCAGATGAGGAGCTCTCATCGGCAAAAGAAAACATAAGAACTCAACTTCTTGAATTGGAAGCAAAAGCTCCGGAAATATATGAAGAGGCAAAAAAACAAAAATTATGGGACAAGAAAAAAAATTAAGCATATCTGCAATTCAGATGTGTTCAAAGATTGGGGATAAACAGGCAAATTTAGAGAAGGTTCAAAAACTTGTCGAACGAGATATAAAAGCAGATACTGATATTATAGTTCTGCCTGAGGTTTGGACTGTCGGGTGGTCCCCAAAGCATTTTACAGACAGTGCAGAAGATATTAACAACAGCAAAACAATTGACTTTCTTTCTCAAATTGCAAAAAAATACAAAACCTGGATAATAGGCGGAAGTTTTATAACAAAAGACGGAGAGCATTATTATAATACCTGCCCTGTTTTAAACAGAAACGGAGAACTTATCACAGCTTATTCAAAAAATCACCTGTTTTCATATTACGGATGCGATGAAGGGAAATACATAGAGACAGGGAAATCACCGATAATGGTTGATATTGAAGGGATAAAAACAGGTTTAACAATCTGCTATGATATAAGATTTCCGGAAATATACAGAGCATACAGAATTGCAGGAGCAGATTTATTTATAAATTGCGCCGCATGGGGGTTAAAAAAACCTGTTCCATGGGAATGCATGACAAGATGCAGAGCGGTTGAAAACCAGACATTTATGGTTGCATTAACCCAATCAGGTTACATTGAAAACGGAGAATGGAATATAGGTCACTCACGAATTATTGATTACAAAGGAGAAACCTTATCTGAAATTACAGACCAGAAAGAAGGAGCAATGAGTGCGGTATTAGACTTCACTCCGATGTATGAATTCAGAGAAAAATGCACCTGTCTGAATGATATAAGAGAAAATTACGAGGTAAAAAGCGTATGAAAAAACTGTTTAATATTTTAATTGCATTACTTATTTTGTTTAGCATGCATACAAAATCCTATTCCGCGGCAATTGACAGGACAATTTCAAAATCAGGAATTAATAAAGGAGCTGTATCGGTATCGGTAAAAGACGTAAACACAGGAAAAACGGTTTATAAATTGAATGACAAACAGCCGTCAATGCCTGCTTCTACGTTAAAATTAATTACTCTGGGAGCCTCTCTTGATACGCTTGGAAAAGATTATGAGTTTACAACTCAATTATACAAAAATGCAAATAACGAACTTTATTTAAAACTCGGTGCAGATCCGTTTTTATCATCAGCAGGCTTAAACACACTGATGGAAAAAGCCGTTAAAGAGAAAAAAATTATTTCACCAAAAACTGTTTATATTGATGACTATATATTTGACAAAACCGAATGGGGCGAAGGCTGGCAGTGGGATGATGACTTGAACCCTCTAATGCCGAAGTTCAGTTCATATAACATAGATAAAAACATGATAAATGTTGTTATCGTCCCCACAACTGCAGGAGCTCCGGCACAAATTTATACAACAAAGTTCTATCCTGTAACTTTCATGAACCTTGTAACTACAGGCAAAGAAACAAATATTGAGCTAAGCAGAAATAACAGCATATCACCTCATGTAATAACTGCTTCAGGTACAATCGACAAACAAATAACCAAACCGCTTCCCGTTAATAATCCTAAAAGATATTTTATATTAAGACTGGAAGATGCGATAAGGTCAGCTAAAATGGATTATTACGGTAAATTTGTCCAGAAAAAAACACCGTCAACAGGAGTTTATCCGGCATCAGAAGTAAAACACCCGATAGATAATGCAGTAAAAGCTATTCTTAAAGACAGTAATAATTATGTTGCAGAAACCGTGTTTAAGCTTGCGGGAGCAAAATTCGTAAATAACACAGGTTCACTGGAACATTCGCAGCAAATGCTTAAAGCATATTTTGAAAAACTCGGCATTAATTATGATGACATAAAAATAGTTGACGGAAGCGGTGTTTCCAAAAATAATATTATAACTGCCGATTTTATGACCGAATATCTTGTAAAGCAAGCTGAAAATGAAATTTTAAAAAACAATCTTCCGACGGCAGGGGAAGGCACTCTTAAAACAAGAATGCTTTATTTTAAAGATAATTTAAGAGCAAAAACAGGAACACTGGCAGATGTCAGTGCAATTACAGGTTATATAACATCAAGAAGCGGAAAAACTTACGCTTTTGACATAATGATTAATGACCCGAAAAGCAGACCGAACGACAAGAAGTCGCTTGAAGAATATATTTTAAGAGATATTTATACTTCTTACTAAACAGTCTTTTCGCCAAAGAAAATTATTTTTGACAAAGCACCGATAACACCGCCTATAATACCTAAAACTATAGCAGTCTGCACTCTTGCTTTTGGAAGGAAACTTTTAATTGCTTTATAGGCATTTTCTAATTTGGGCGTTCTTACAAGTTCCGCAAGCTTTGCCTCAGCAGTATTTGTTTTAACAGCTTCAAGTATAGATTTACGGGCATCAGTTATTGATTTATGAGCAGCTTTCTGCGCATCAGTCGCGTTATTTAGGTATTTTTTCGGAACAGATTTTTCAAAAACATCCGGAGCTTGAGTTAAAAGCTGTTCAAGATTGTATTTTCTCGGAGCAAGAGTGTAACCGATACCGGCACCGATCATGCCTGTCATTAAGCCGACTTCGGCAGGCGAAACAGAAGTATACTGACCATACTGACTCATAATAACCTCCTATACTCTTAATAAACACTATTCTATACCTACATTTAAACTCATAACAGAAATTTTTGTGAATTTTTCGACATAGAATTTACATCTCGTAACAATTCGTAAATAAGGCAGAAATATGCTATATTATTAAACAGAAAGGATAAAGAAAAATATGGAACCTTTTGTTACAATAATAACTCCGACATATAATCTGCTTGAAAACAATTTGGCGGATGATTTTAACCTTTTAATATCTTTATTGGATTTGCAGACATATCCAAATATTGAGCATCTGGTAATAGATAATGCGTCAAATGACGGAACTATAGAAATGCTTAAAAACTATAAGAATTTAGGATTTTTTAAGTTTTATTCCGAACGCGATACAGGAAAATTTAATGCATATAACAAAGGGGTTATGCGCGCAAAAGGGAAATATGTAGCCTTTTTAAGCTGTGATGATTTTATTCACGATATAACTTCAATTTACGACATTGTAAATGTTTTGGAAGCCAATAACGCAGACTTTTCATTTGCTCCTGCATACTGCAGACACCCCGACGGTTTTGTATTCCTGTTTGCACCTGCAATGCACAACGCGTTTCAGGTTATGCCGTGTGCAAGACAGGCAATGTTTTTCAAAAAGTCCATGATTGAGAAAGAAAATTACTTTGATGAAAAATTTAAGACAATGTCCGACTTTGATTTCATAATGAGAATAATTATGAAAGGATATAAGCCTGTATATTTTGACGGGAATTATGTAACATACAAGCTTGGCACAAAACCTCTTCAAAATCCGCAGCGCTCGGAAGAAGAAAGCAAAGCAATATATTATAAAAACTTTAGAAGCCTTTATCCTATGGATGATAATGTTTTAGATCAAATGGCTCAGTACTCGGCATTTCCACAACCTTTACTCGAAAAACTTTCAAGATATTTTCCTGAAGCAGACAGAGAACTTTTCTTTGCAAGATGTGAAGAAATGCATCAACTGAGAGTTAACGCAAAAAATACGCAGCAGCAGTTGTAATTTGTAAAAATTTTGATAAAAAATTTGCAAAAAAATCTTTGCAGAGTATCATATAAATAGTATATTAGAGAGAAATTAGGGAATTAACATGAGTGAACAGAAAGTTGCAGTAATCGGCTGCGGTGTGTGGGGAAGAAACATTGTCCGCAATTTTTATAATTTGAATGTACTTGACACGGTTTGTGATATCGATGAAGAAAATTTGAAAAAAGTAACGGAACAATATCCGGGTGTTAAAGTTACCAAAGATTTTCATGACATTATAAACAACAAAGATATTACGGGGGTGTGCGTTGTTACGCCGAGCCACACTCACTATAAAATGGTCAAAGCAATGCTTGAAGCAGGTAAAAATGTTTATGTTGAAAAACCTATTTCAACTGTTGCCGAAGAAGCCAGAGATTTATCACAGCTGGCACATGAAAAAGGGCTTGTATTAATGGTAGGGCATTTACTTTTATACCATCCTGCCGTTAACCGTTTAAAAATGCTTATTGAAGAAGGAGCTTTAGGTAAAATTGTTTACGCTCAGAGCGACAGAATGAATGTTAATTACTTTAAAAATGACAGAAGTGTAATGTGGGATCTGGCACCTCACGATGTTTCAATGATCAGTTATGTTACAGGTAAAGAACCTTTACATGTTATATCAGCAGTGGGATGTTCTTCAGAACAAAATGAAATTATGGATATAACACATATAGGAATTCAATTTGAAGACGGAGTTGTCGGTCACATTTCAGACAGCTGGATAACACCGAGAAAACACGTTCAGCTTCTTGTTAGAGGAACCAAGGCTACTGCAATATTGGATGATACTGTTGCAGAAAATAAACTTGTTATTTTTGATAATTTTGTAAAAGATAATACTCAAAATATTAAGCTTGATTATTTGGAAATCGAACCGTTAAAACTGGAATGCCAGCATTTTATAAGCTGCTGTTCTACAGGTAAAAAAGCTCGCTCTGACGGTGATAACGGATTTATGGTTACACAGATACTTGAAGAAGCTGAAAAAATCATGCTTGGCGACAAAGTAAAAAAACTTGACGAAGTAAATTTCGCATTATCAAGAACTAAAAAATAGTATATCGGAGAGACATCAATATGAATATAAAAAATAACATTGCCAATATTGTTTCAATAGCAAGAATTTTTGTTGCATACGCGGCAATTGCGTTGTTATATGAACAAACAACATGGTCATACATAATTGCTTTTGTCCTTACAATAATTGCGTTTGCAATGGATGGGCTTGACGGCTATCTGGCAAGGAAATTAAATCAATCCTCTGAATGGGGTTCCGTACTGGATATTCTTGGTGACAGGATTGTTGAAGTTTCTTACTGGACAGTATTTGCGGTAATGGGATGGATAAATATCTTATTTCCGCTTGTATGTGTGGCAAGAGCATTTACCACTGACGGAATAAGAAGTGTAGCATTGTCAAAAGGGATGACGGCTTTCGGAGAAAAATCAATGCAATCGACTTCATGGGGAAAATTCATTTGTGCATCAAGATTTATGCGAATAAGCTATGCTGTTGCAAAAGTTTTGGCGTTCCTTCTTTTGATTGCGGTGAATACACCCGGTATGGAACTATGGCACGGAACTCCGATACTTCATGTTATTACAATGGTATTTGCCTGGGCAGCGATTATTTTCTGTGTAGTGAGAGCAATACCTGTTGTGGCTGAAAGCGGAAAGTTATTTGATAACTGATAAAAAAAGCCTCTTAATTTAGAGGCTTTTTAATTAGTTACATTTTGTTCTTCCATTCCACTCCAATTTATCTGCACATTTCAGATAATCCATATTCTCTTTGTACATAATCCATGCCGCACAAGCCCATCCTTCTCCTGTTGTCGGATTACAATAAGGCCACCCCTGTGTTTTCGGATCTTCCCCGACTTCCGTTGGTATAACCTTTCCATTAGTGTATCCAACAAGTCTAAAAATATCTTTACCCATTATATTAGGTGTTTTTTTACCGTTAATGTCGATAAATAACCCAAAATGCCCATCATCCGGACGAATGAACAATTCAGAGCCATCTGCCAATCTTAGTTTGTAGAAGTTATCTTTATGGAAGGAAGCAATATCAGGATCCTGGTTACCTTTAAGAAAATGCCATTCACCCGTATAGCTTTCACAAGCTTGTATTCCGCAATTATCAATAAGTTTTAAATAAGGTGCTATTCTTTTCCCGAGCATTTCGGCACTTTCTTCGGTATCTTTTGCTAATCCCCAGCTATCCAGCGGACCATATTCATTTTCAGCCATGAGCAAAGCTTGAGCAAAAGTGCTTTGTACTTTTTTTAACTTATTTGCTATTACCTTAGCCTTATGATCTGAAATTAAAGCAGGAAGCGTCATAGCCGCAACTATTCCAATAATCCCTAATGTAATCAATACCTCAGCTAATGTAAAAGCCCGATGGTTTATTTTTTTCATAAATCCTCCTTTACATATAATATTATAGACTTGAAACCCATGCATATCAAGCCTTTTATTAACTTTTTGTAATATCAATATTACAGAATATATAAATATTACGTGAAACAATAAATATATGGGTATAAGGAAGCTCAGAAACGATATAGGCAAAAAGCTTAAGAATTTACGTCTGGAAAAAGGTTTATCGCAAGAAAAACTTGCAGAATACTCTAATATGTCAAGAGAACATATATCTTGTATCGAAAGAGGCAAAAATCTTCCTACCGTCGAGACTTTATATAATCTGGCAGCTTACTTTGAGATTGATATAAAAGATTTTTTTTGATGTTGACAATAAATACTGGACAGGTATAATTTTTTTATGATGAAACTAAACATTGTTTTATATGAACCCGAAATTCCGCAAAATACAGGAAACATTGCAAGGCTTTGCGCCTGTACAGGGGCAAGTCTATATCTTGTAGGGAAACTCGGTTTTTCGCTTTCAAGCAAATATACAAAACGTGCAGGCTTAGACTACTGGGACAGTGTTGACCTGCATAAAATTGATACAATGGATGAATTGCTTGAAGCCCATAAAGATGCTAACTTTTATTATCTGACAACCAAAACAAAACGACTTTATACGGATATAAAATTTCAAGACGGTGATTTTATAGTATTTGGACCTGAAACACGCGGACTTCCTGACATCTATGTTAAGGACAAAAATGCATTAACGATCCCTATGAAAGAAGGTCAGAGAAGCTTAAACCTGTCAAATTCCGTTGCAATTGTCACTTATGAGGCTATAAGGCAGAATGGTTTATAATCTTCCAAAACTTCCCGTAAGAGAAGAAAATTCAAACAAAGGAACTTTCGGAAAAATTTTAAATGTATCAGGCTCCGAGTACATGACGGGAGCCGCTTGTTTGTCGTCAGTTGCCGCATTGAGAACAGGGGCAGGATATGTTGAGCTTGCAAGTCATGAAAATGCCTTAAAAGCAGCCGCCTGCCTGTCACCGGAAATAGTTCTTGCTCCGATAGACAAAATATCAGAAATTATAAAAAGTTCTACTGTTTTATTAATCGGCTGCGGGCTTTCAACAACCGCAAACGCAGTGAGAATTTTTAAAGATACTCTGGAGCTTGCAGAGAAAATATCTACGGTTATAGATGCAGACGGTTTAAATATTCTTTCTCAAAATGAAATAAAGTTACCTGAAAACGTAATTCTTACTCCTCATCCCAAAGAAGCCTCAAGGCTTTTGCATTGCTCTTTAGATGATGTATTAAGAAATATGGAAGAATGTGCAGAAAAAATCAGCAAAAAATATAGGTGCGTTACAGTACTAAAATCTCACAAAACAATAGTAACTTCACAATATGGGACGATTTACCATAACACAACAGGAAACAGCGCTCTTGCAAAAGCAGGAAGCGGCGACGTGCTTGCGGGAATAATCGCAGGGTTTCTTGCACAGCATATGAATACTTTTGATGCAGCCGTACTGGGAGTATATCTCCATGGGCTTGCGGGGGATCTGGCAAAAAATGACCTGACTGCTTACGGAGTTTTAGCTTCCGACACAATCAGGTACATTCCTTACGCTATAAAAAAATATCTTATGCAAGATAATTAATGCTGTTTTCCGGAATAATATTTTCTTTCGCTGCAGCTTGGTCTAATACACCTGTATTTGTTTTTGTAACACCAATAGATTCCATAGTTTTATTGTGTCCGATGTTACGCGGGGTTACAGGAACTTTGCCGAAATATGAACCTTCGGAAATATAAGCACCTTTACGAGCAGCCTCTTGATTTTTTCTTATCATCATTCTGCCTGTTTCTTTAATAGTTTCATTTAAATTAGCTTCAATTTTAGCGGCTTTTCTTTCCAAATATTGCTGAGCCATTGTTTTGCCAGAGGTAAATGCTGTTTTGTCAATCATTATAAATTCTCCTTTTAGTTACTACATACATAATACTTGTAAATAAAATTTTTGATACTATTTCTAAACTTATTTACAAATATTAATAAAACAAGCATACTAAAAGGATTGAAAATTTCAATTAGCCACCTTACCTAATACCACTCTTCTTAAAGCTCCCGTGCATGAGGGAAGATTATTCGGAATATTGTAGTAGGTACAGTATCCGAGAAGGGCAAATGCCATAACTTCTTTAAAGTTATTAGAAATTCCGTAAGCTTCATGGGTTTTCAAATCAATATGCTTAGGAAGATAATGACGTAAATACTTCATCAAAGTCGGATTGTAAGCTCCGCCGCCGCCGATAATAACCTCTTTAACATCAATATCCGGATAAATAAATCTTTCGTAAGCTGTAGTAATTGTTTTAGCAGTAAGAGCTGTCGCCGTTGCAATAATATCTTCAGGATTTTTAGGTCCGAAACGAAGAGCATTCTCGATATATTCAGCAGAAAAATATTCTCTCCCCGTTGTTTTTGGCGGAACTTTAAAATAATACTCATCCTGCATAAGACATTCAAGCCAGCTTTCGCAAACTTTGCCAGAGTCAGCGATTTTACCGTCTTTGTCATAGGACTTATTAAAATATTTATTAACACAGTAATCAATCATTATGTTACCAAGTCCCGTGTCAAACCCGAAAGTCGGGAAATCTTGTGAAATTACCGTAACATTCGAAATTCCTCCGATATTTTGGATAAGCAGATTTTTCTTTAAGGGTTTAAACCATTTTTCGTCAGCAAAGCATACTAAAGGTGCCCCTTCGCCGCCGGCTGCAATATCTGCTTCACGGAAATTTGAAATTGTTAAGCATCCTGTTTCTTGTGCAATTACAGAACTTTCACCGATTTGTAAGGTACTTTTTAAAGAAATTTTATCCAATTTTTCATCCACAGGGAAATGAAAAATAGTCTGTCCGTGACTTGCAATAAAATCAGGTTTACCATGTTCTGAAATCAAAACCTTGCAGGCCTCTGCAAAACAATGCCCGATTGCAAAATTCATCTGGCACACATCTTTAACAGAAACATTACCTGAAAAAAGCTGAAAAATTTTGGCTCTTATATGCTCGGGATATTTATAGTTAATTCCTGAAATCAACTTAACCGACATGTCAGGATGAACTTCGCACAATCCTGCGTCAATACTGTCGCATGATGTACCTGACATTAACCCGATAACCAGTTTTGTCTGCAATTCTTCCATGATTTATATAATATAAAAAAGCTTGCAAAATCGCAAGCTTTGAAATTTTTACAACTATCTCCTCATCCCATTTTAATTCTTTTTTATAAATCCCCAAATAATAATAAAAAAATATCCCTAATCTTTTTGCACTTCTAAAATCTTCCTGTCCATTTCTTCCTTAATCTTCTCCAACTATCGGACTTTTGCCATCACCTCACTTTTTCAACATTCCGATTTTTAACTATCCGGCAGCCGCTCTTACTTTAAACTGATTTCAGTCTCGCGCCCCCTCCACGTTTTTAAATGTAAATCTAAGTTAAATGTTTGACAAGTAAAGAAAAATAAAATAAAATTTACAATTGACCATGCCCCTAGAAGTATCAAGGAAAAATTCAAGTTCTTAAATCTTAATGAAGAAAACTTAATGAAATTAGGTAAAAATAAAAGAGATTTTAATTGACAATTTATAATCACCGTTAAATACCATGCCTGTGTACATGCCATGAATTTTATAGTAAAATAATACGGGGAGAGCATAATGAAAGAATTTATAAAAAATCAAAAAGTTACATATAATTTAATGTCATTCACTGGTTACAAAGCACTTCTTTTATTTTCGCTTTTAACAGAAGGTCCTAAATCTTATGAAGAAATTTGCGAATACTTTTTTAATCATCCGTATTTAAGAGAAAAAATTTCAATTGATACATTAAGAGTTTATATTAACTCTTTGAGACGCATCGGATGCGAAGTTAAGAGATTTAGAGGCGATGACAAAATTTCAAGATATGTTATAACAGCCCACCCGTTTGAACTGAAGCTCTCTGATGAACAAATTCAAAGCGTAATTAAGATTTATAAAAGCATTGTAAAAAATATGGATGTCAAAGAACTTTTATCTATGGAACGTTTTTTTGAGAAAATAGGTTCTTATATAAAAAATGATGACTTCATTGCAGATATCAGAAAAATTTCAATGCTCAGAGATATTGATAAAAAACTGCTTGAAGATTTACTTGACTGTTGTGACAGAAAAGAGCAAATTGTAATACAATATAATTCTCCGAACTCCGGTGAGAAAAGTATTGAATTGATTGCAGACAAAATTGACTCTTCAAACGGGAAAATTTATCTTTACGGTACAGGTTTTGAATATATGCAGTACGGAAGTTTTCTTGTAAGCAGAATAAAGAAAATTAATGAAATTAAAGTCGAAAAAACAATTCCGGAGAACTTAAAAGAATTCAGAATTACGTATACACTTGAGTGCAGTCCTGACAAACTTAATCCGGCAGACAACGAAAAAATTATTGAAAAACATAATAATTATGCGGTTATCGAAATGAAAACATCAAATGATTTTCTTGCAAAACAAAAACTTCTTGAATATGGTCCGATATGCAAAGTGTTAGAACCGGAAAGCTTTAAAAATGATTTTATCAAACTTCTAAAAGACATGAAAGCGGGGTATTATTGTGGCTAAAAAATTAACAGAAAAATACAATGATTCCTGTGTTAAACTCTTCGAATTCATAAAAATGCTTTATGAAGGAGAAGTAGAGTTTAAAAAAGTTATAGACCACTTCTCAAACGGAGAATACGACGGGACTTCAAATACCCATGTAACTTTAAACAAATACCTCAATGCAATGAGAATATTTGGTATTAAGGTTAAAAAAATTAATAATAAATATCACATGTTCAGTTCTTTATATAAGATAAAACTTGATTTGAATGACATGAAAAGTATCGGGCTGATAAAAGAAGCGTGCAGTATTCTTCCAGCAGGTAAAAATAAAACGAACTGTGAACATTTTATTCATGACCTTGAAGTGAGATATGACGAAGCAGCGCAGAGCCTTGAACAAATTGCTGATAATACAAAAAATCTCCATCTGTCATTTTATCATTCAGAAATGGTTGAGCAGGTTAAGCAGTGCGAAAAATACTGTCAGGATAAATTAAAACTGGAAATTATTTTTACAAACGACAGAGGAGAAGAAATAAATCTTCTTTGCTCTCCTATTGAACAGATTTATCAAAAACGTAAAATATGTCTTAAAGTGTTGGGAAATAACGGAAGCAGAGTTTATGAAATACCTATCGAAAATATAAAATCGGTAAAACAGCTCCCGATATCAACATCTTCACAATCAATTCCGACAACGGTTGTTTACAGAATTAAAAACAGACTGGCAAGAAACTACAAATTAAGAGATTGGGAAAGACTTGACAGAATTGAAGCAGACGGAAGCCACATTATCGTAAACAAAAATGAGGACTTAAACCTGCTTATAAAACGTCTTATGAGATATGGTACCGAATGTGAAATTTGTTCTCCTAAATTTTTAAAGGAAGAAATGATTGAGAGAATTAACAAAACTCTCGAGAATTATAACGAAACATAAAATAACATTCTTTAACAATCAATTTATTTATTAATTAACTGTGCTAAAATTTTAATTATGGATAGTAATACTCAATTTGTACCTTTACACCTGCACAGTGAATTCTCGCTGCTGGACGGTGCCATAAAATTAAAAGATCTTTGCAATTTTGCAAAAGAAAATAACATGCCTGCCGTTGCAATTACCGACCACGGTGTAATGTACGGTGCACTTGACTTATATTTGGAAGCAAAAGAAGCAGGTATTAAGCCTATTATAGGCTGTGAGTTTTACGTTCATAACGGTGATATCACAGAACGCGATCCGAATAACAATCCCAGATATCACCTTATACTTTTAGCAAAAAACAATACAGGCTACATGAACCTTGTAAAGCTGGCTTCTGACGCGGCTTGCAAAGGTTTTTATATGAAACCCCGTATTAATTTTGAACTTCTTAAGGAACACCACGAAGGAGTAATATGCTGTTCGGCGTGTCTTGGCGGTGAAGTTCTTCAAAACCTGCTTAAAGGTGATTACGAAGAAGCAAAAGCCGTTGCCAAACGCTATAAAGATTTATTCGGTGAAGATTACTATATCGAGCTGCAAGATCACGGGCTTGAAGAACAAAAACGAACAAACCCTGACTTAATTAAAATAGCTAAAGAGCTCGATATTAAAATGATTATTACCAACGACTCTCACTATTTGAGAAAGGAAGATGCAGATTGGCATGATACATTGCTTTGCATGCAAACACAGTCGATGAAAGACGAAGAAAACCGCTTCCATTTCCCGAATAATGAGTTTTATGTAAAAACAGTTTCGGAAATGCGGGATGCTTTTAAATGGCTGGATTCGGAAACTTTTGACCAATGTATTAAAAATACGGTAGATATTGCGGAACAATGCCACGTTACAATTAAATGGGAAGCACCTTTGCCTGATTTTCCGGTACCCCCGAATCATACAACTGATTCTTACCTTGAAGAACTCGTAATGCAGGGTTTAAAGAGAAAGTACGGTGAAGAAAATATAACTCCCGAACTTAAAGAACGCGTAAAATATGAACTCGGTATTATCGAAAAAATGGGATTTTCAGCATACTTCCTGATTACCTGGGACTTTATCCACTATGCGAAAACACATGATATTCCCGTAGGTCCCGGAAGAGGTTCGGCTGCCGGTTCTGTTGTTGCATACGCTCTTGATATTACAGACTTAGATCCTATACGCCACCACCTGTTGTTTGAAAGGTTCCTTAACCCCGAACGTTTCAGTATGCCTGATATTGATACAGACTTCTGTATTGAAAAACGCGGCGAAGTTATCGATTACGTTGTAAGAAAATACGGAGAAGATAAGGTATGCCAGATTATTACGTTCAACACGCTGGCTGCAAGAAATGCTTTTAAAAGTGTGGCAAGAGTTTTCGGCATGGAATATGCAAAAAGTAACAAAACAGCTTCATTAATTGAAGATACAATTGAAGGTTCCATGATAGAAGGTTCGGAACTTAAAAACCTTTACGACACAGACCCCGAGATTAAGCGTGTAATTGATACGGCAAAATGTGTTGAGGGGATGAAATGCGGTATCGGTATGCATGCGGCAGGTGTTATTATTTCATATAAACCTCTTGACCAGATTGTGCCCGTACAGCCTTCAAAAGACGGAATTATCATAACCCAGTATCACAGAGAAATTCTAGAAAAAATGAAGCTTTTAAAAATGGACTTTTTAGGGCTTCGAAACCTTACAATGATACATAAAACCTGTAAACTGGTAAAAATGTGTCAGGGAATTGATGTTGATATTAACCATATTCCGCTTGATGATAAACCGACTTATGACATGCTTGTTCGAGGAGAAACTGTCGGAGTATTCCAGTTAGAATCCTCAGGTATGACAAGTTTGGTTAAAAAGTTAAAACCCGACGTATTTGAAGATTTAGGCGCTTTGGTAGCTCTTTTCAGACCCGGTCCTCTTGGGTCAGGCATGGTTGACGATTTCGTAGAAAGAAAACATGGTCGTCAGGCTATTACTTATGCACATCCCAGATTAGAACCTATCCTGAAAGATACATACGGAACAATGGTCTATCAGGAACAAATCATGCAAATCTTCCAGATTATGGCTGATTATTCACTCGGGCAAGCCGATCAGGTTCGCCGTATGATGGGGCACAAAGACCCTGTTGCCATGGCAGCGCAAAAAGGTAAACTCGTAGAAGGTTCCGCAAAATACGGCATGAAAAAAGAAGAAGCCGAAGATTTATTTGAAAAAATCGAAAACTTCGCGCAATATTGCTTTAACCGTGCGCATTCATCAGCTTACGCATTTGTTGCATACCAGACAGCTTATCTAAAATGCCATTATCCCGTTGAATATTTATCAGCTCTGCTTTCCAGTGTTGCCGGAGATCAGGATAAAACACAGGCTTATATTGAGGAAGCTTTGAAATACGGTATCAAAGTTCTCCCGCCTGATATTAACAAATCATATCTTGAATACGCCCCCGACGGAAAAAATATCCGCTTCGGTCTTGCTTCTATCAAACAGGTAGGAGAAGGCGTTATTGAAGAAATTATAAAAGAGCGTGAGGCAAACGGAGATTATAAATCAATTTATGATTATATTAAACGTCTTGATACAAAATGTTCTAACAAAAAAACTCTTGAAGGATTGATTAAAGCAGGAGCATTCGCCTCAATCGAAAAAAGCCGTAAGCAGCTTATGGATAATATCGAATATATTACGGCAACTGCATCAAAAGAATCAAAAGCAAAAGAATCAGGACAAGGCAGCTTATTCGACATGCTCGGCGATACATCAGCTATTGAAGATGCAAAATTTCAGCTTTCAGGCTCAGATGAAGAATATGATGCCAGAACTTTGCAAAATTTTGAAAAAGAATTTCTCGGCTTTTATGTAACAAGCCACCCGCTGTCAACTATAAGGGATAAGTTGCCGTTCCTTATGACGCACAAAATAACGGAAATTCCTGAACAGCCCAATGACAAAATCGTTACGATATGCGGACTTATTACGGGAGTTAAACAAATTCCCACAAAAAAAGACCCGACAAAATTCATCAGATTTGTTACCGTTGAAGATTTATCAGGAAAAATCGAAGTAATTGCTTTTAACGGAAAAATTCAGGAATACGGTGATTACCTGCAAAATGAGCAGAGAGTAATCATATCAGGAAAAGTTAACAGAAGAAGCGATGACGAACCGCCTTCACTAATCGTTGAAACCGTTAAAACTGTTGATAATTCAAATATTTTTACGATTTCACTTCTTGATGATTTCAAGTTTGAAGAAATTGTATTGCTTAAAAACATGCTTTGCCAACATTCAGGCTCAGACCCTGTTACATTTAGACTTAAAGACTTTGACGGCGACGTAAAAGTATTAACAGCTTCCATGTTCTGGGTGGAAACCTCAAATGAACTTGTAAACAGCTTAAAAAAACAATTTTCCGATAGACTTGATATCGATGTACGCTCTATGGACAGTCAAGAAAAACGAGAGGAAACAGCAGCAGTATAAATTAAAAAAAATGCTTGCAAAAAAATTTTGTTCATGTAATAATAAAAAAGTACCCGATGCGGGGGTAATTCAGTGGTAGAATGCCTCCTTGCCAAGGAGGATGTCGCGAGTTCGAGCCTCGTCTCCCGCTCCATAAAAACCAGCCCCTGAGGCTGGTTTTTATTTTGCAAAAGTCTAAATAAATTATGCGGAAGTAATTCAGTGGTAGAATGCAACCTTCCCAAGGTTGACGTCGCGGGTTCGAGTCCCGTCTTCCGCTTATTTACAGGGAAGAGATGTGTATGAAAAATAAAAATATTTGGTTAATTGCACTTGTGTTTATTTTGGGATTAATTTTCAGATTGATTTTTCTTGACAAAGCAGGAGGATTGTCTTATGACGAACTTGTCTCTTTTAAACAGGCAAGTCAGTCAAATGCATTATCGACCATATATTACACGCTCAAGACAGATGTACACATGCCCTTGTATCAATTATTTTTGCACTGGTGGGCTAAAATATTCAGTTTATCGGATTTATCACTGAGAGCTTTCTCAGCTTTTTGCGGGATACTGACAATTATAACAGGCTTCTATACAGGCAGAGAGCTGCCCTCACCCCGAACAAGTATTTTATGTACTTCACTATTTGCAATTAATAGTTTCTTCATCTATTATTCACAAGAAGTGCGCATGTATTCTCTTTTAATCTTGCTGGCGTCATTAACTGTACTCTTTATCGTGAAAATAAAAAATAATCCTGAAAACAGATGGACTTATGCAGCACTTGTCATTACCTGCTTTGCGTTAATACATACCTATACAATTGCTTTTATATATGTTATTGCCCTAATATTGACTGTTTTTGTATATCTTTACTTACAAAAACAACCGCTTAAACATCTCCGAAATGCAATATTTACACTTATAATATTATGTATTCCGGTATGTTTGTTTTTATTTATTAATTCGGCAAAATACACAAACCAGATTAACGGTTATTATTGCGACTGGTCAAGCTTATTTATCGTAATCCAGGACATGTTTACTCCTGTTCTCGAAAGTCTGGCTAATAACCCGCCGCATTATATGCATTTATTCTTTACAACACTTTCGTTATCTAAATTAATTTTTATAGTACTGCCTGTTTCAGCGGCTCTTTTCGGAATTTACACAGCGTTAAGAAAAGATAAATTTTCCTATGCAGTTATTGCTCCTGCTGCAGTATTTTTTATTGCGGAAATTATTGCATTTAAATTCACTAATTTTAAAATACTTCCGAGATATGCGGCAATATCCATGCCTGCTTTTTTAATCATTACGGCTTACGGATTTTCTCTTATTTCAAACGCAAAAAAGCTAAACGTAATTATTCCGTCAATATTTATTGTATTAAATCTGGTTTATCTTTTATTTTCGCCGAACGCCGCATATAAAATTCCTCGTGACGGCTTCCGCCCTCTAGCCAATCTTATAAATCAATCAGAAATTCAAAATTCGGATTTTATTCTTGTTTGGAACAGAAAAGAAGTCCTTGATAAATATTTAGACAAAAAGGTAAATGTTATAAGTATTCTAAAGGATTTTGCCTATAAATCAGAGGTTATGGCCGCAAATGAAAAACAATTTAATTCACTTCCCATAGAAAAAAGAAAGGAAATACTGCAGCCGTATTTTTATCAAAATAATATACCATACAACACATTGTTGTTAATGAATTATATAATAACAAACATGCAGCCCGGTCAGAAATTCATCATAACAACAACCGAAAACTTTAACGATTTCGACAAAGAAAAATTTAAACATCTGGTTGAAGATCCGGAACAGTATCAGGCTGCTTCACTAAACGATTTATTAACCTTAAAATCGCTTACGGATATAAAAGAAATCTGCAGTTATAATCTGAAATTTATAGAAACAAAAGAAGCATCTCCATACGTGATAACAATTTATTCCAAATAAATTACCACTTTTTAAATATAAAAAAAGCCGCTAAAACAATTAAAACAAAGCCTGCAAGATAATTCCACCGAAATTCTTCTTTGAGGTAAAGAACAGAAAATACACTGAAAACAACGAGTGTAATAATTTCCTGAATAGTTTTTAATTGTGCAGCAGAATATACATAACTTCCAATTCTGTTTGCAGGCACCTGAAAGCAGTACTCAAAAAACGCAATTCCCCAGCTTATGAGTATAACAGCCCATAAAGCCGTAGATTTATGTTTCAAATGACCGTACCATGCGAAAGTCATAAATATATTTGAAACAGTTAAAAGCATAATCGGAGCAAAATATTTAAACATGCATTATCAGCCTTTCTTTAAAAGATTTTTACCTGATAATTATACATCAAAATATTAAAAGAAAGTCTTGACATTTAAATATTTTCTTAATAGAATAGTTCATGTGACTTGCCGACTTGGCTCAATGGTAGAGCAACGGTTTTGTAAACCGTAGGTTGTAGGTTCGATTCCTATAGTCGGCATTTTTACTTAAAAAGCCCTTGTGGCATTTAGCCTTTGTGGCGCAGGGGTAGCGCACTCCCTTGGTAAGGGAGAGGCCACGGGTTCAAATCCCGTCAAAGGCATTTTTGAAAAAAGAATATGGGTAGGTGCCCGAGTGGCTAAAGGGAGCAGACTGTAAATCTGCCGTCGCGAGACTACGGTGGTTCGAATCCACCCTTGCCCAGTTAAAAAAGACAGATTTTTTATCTGTCTTTTTTATTTTTCTGTATTAAATGAATAAATTATAGTTCTGTTATATTTTTCACCTTTTTTAAGAACAGGTTTTTCATCAAATGTATTTATTGCATCAGGGAAAAATTGGGGTTCAACACAAAATGCCGAATGTTTTTCATATCGTTTTGCATGTTTGCCAAGCGGCTGTTCAGATTTACCTAAATTATTTGCGGTATAGAACTGAAATCCGGGTAAGTCAGTTAATACTTTTAAACTTATGCCGGACTTTTCAGATTTAACGTTTGCAGCTTCTATCAGTGTTTTTCCGTCATAATTGTCTATAACAAAATTCTGGTCATAACCGTTTTTATTCATTTCAGAAAGTTTTTTGGGAGCTCTGAAATCAAATTCGGTTCCTTCAACAGATTTTATTTCTCCTGTAGGAATTGCTATTTCATTTACAGGAGTGTACTTTGATGAATTGGGTAGTTGAACCGAATGTTCCATTACGGAATTCTCTTGCGCATTTTCCGCACCGTCAAGATTAAAATAAGAATGGTTAGTAAGATTTAAAATTGTATCATTGTCCGTTTCTGCTTCATACTTTATTGACAGATTATTGTCATTATCAAACTTATATGTAACTGACATTTTTACATTTGCAGGATAACCGCCTTCCATATCTTTTTTAGTATATGTAAATTTTACCCCGTCTTTTAATATTTGTGCATTCCAATTTTTAACATCTAAGCCTTCTTTCCCGCCATGACAATGAGTTTTTCCCTTATCTTTATTGCAATCCAGTTTGTACTCTTTTTCTCCGAGTTTAAAAGTCCCGTTGTTAATCTTATTTGCACAGGGACCGATTGTTCCTCCTGCATGACCTACAGGAGATTTTTCGTATGGAGTTACCGAGTTATACCCTTGTGTTACATCTGTCAATTTTCCGTTTTTATCGGGAACTTTTATTGATGTTATTGCTGCACCGAAAGACGACAGACATATACTTGCACCGTTTTTATTAGTAATTGTATAAAGCTCTGCAGTCTGATTTGTTTTTTCAATTTTACCAAATGTCTTTTTTTCTATTTTTATAGAGTTATCTTGTATTGATTTTACAAAAGTATCTTTTAAAGGTTGTTTAGCAATGTAGTTAGAATTAACTACATTTTGTAAAAAAGGTCTGTTGTTATTAACAAAATATATATGAGAATTAAAGTCTATCGGCATATTCACACTCCTTATTAACAGAGAAATAATAACATAAAATTATAAAACTTATAAACAGAAAAAATTGCTAAAAGTTATTAAAATATTGCCGCAAAAAAGATTTGCATGTAATATTAAAAAGGATATTTATAAGGAGAGTTGAATATGAAAAATTTATTCAGGTTTGGTTTATCTGCAATTGTTTCTCTAATTATAACAATTCCGGCATTCGCGTATCCGGATGTTTCGGCAGATTACTGGGCAGCTAAACAAATTGAAAATTTAACTGAAAAAGGTGTTATTGTCGGTTATCCAGACGGAACATTTCAGCCTGACGACAATGTAACACGTGCTGAATTTGCTTCAATGGCAATAAAAGCATTAGGACAGGAACACACGACAGTGGCACAGCCGGTAAAATTTACAGATGTAGAACCTTCATTTTGGGCTTATGATGCTATACAAAAAGCTTTATACTTTGATTTAATTTCTTGTCCTCCCGAAGGGCAGCCTTTCAGACCTGATGATACGGTTACAAGAGCAGAATCCCTGTCAGTAGCCGTTAATGCTCTAACTACAGAGCAGATAAGCAAATTTAAAGCAAAAGAAGTACTTAGCAAAAAATATGCAGATACTGACAAAATTCCAGAATGGTTCATAATACCTGCAGGAAAAGCTGAAATTTTAAATATGCTGGTAACAATTCCTTCTAAAAATAAGGCTGAAATACAAGCAGAAAGGCCCGCAACAAGAGCTGAAGTTGCGGCTATTCTTTATGAAATGACAGAACAAGCTAAGCTTAACCCTAATGCAAAACTGGCTGAAGCAATGAGAAAGAAAACAGGAGAAGGATTTATCATTGAAAATGCGTTTGTCCAGGGAAGTATAGGAACAATACCTGCAGGGACAGTTGTTCCTGTGAAGTTAAGCAATTATATAAGTTCACAGTCTTCTCAATCAGGAGAAATTTATACAGCATCTGCCCCGCAGAATTATGTTACTAAAGACAAATTTATACTTATTTATAAAGGTTCAAATCTTAAAGGACAACTGTTAGATGTAAGAAGCGGGAAATGGTTTGTAAGAAACGGTGTCTTGGTACTTGATAACTCGTTAATTACAACAAACAATGATCAAACCGTATCTTTTGCTGCTGTAGGCGAAGTAACAAAAGACAGAAACTGGTTTATGAAAATAGTCAGAGCTACTTTAAAGGGTGAAAAACTTAATGTTAATCCAGAAGAAACAGTTTATATAAAACTTTTAAAACCAATCAGAGTTGATTTAACAAACGGTTGGATTATCGAATAAAACTTTTTATAAAGGGTCTGGTATTATCGGACCCTTTTTTAATTTACGCTTTCTCCCAAATTATATTTTTCATATATGAGTTCATCTTTGCCTGATAATATGTTTTTTAAACTTTGTGAACCTGTCGGGTTATAGTATATACCTGTAACATTATTAATTCTGATTTTTAGAGCATAAGCATCACGTCCGTATTGATTAGGTCCTTTAAGCCCGTTAACATCAAAATATATATAACCGCAAGCATCATCACCACCCTGTACCATTATATCGTTTCCGTTTTCATCTTTTTTACAATACCCATTCTCATCTTGTTCACAAGTCTCCCAACGATTTGAACAAGAAGGTTGCTGTAGTACAGCAAGAACACTTCCGTCAGCGAGCAAAAGTCGCGGATAATTAAGTTTTTGTCCTGCATTACTTCCATTTGAAACTTGTTTTACAGCATATTTATAAGTTATATCAAAATACTTCGAACAATCCGCTGAATTTTTGTTTTCACATAGTTTTGCGGCATTAAAGTATTTTAACAATTTCTGCGCTAATTCAACACTCGTTTGGTTTGTATCAAATAAATATGTATTATCCCCTATTGTACCGCCTTCATTCTGTGCGGCTAAAAGTGCATTTTGAATAACTGAATATGTTTTTTTCGTGGCAGAAATAAGCACTTTGTCTTGATATTTTGTGATTAAAGAAGGTAGGGTTAAGGATGCAACAACACCGATAATTCCTAAAGTTACTAAAACCTCAGCTAAGGTAAAAGCGGGTTTTGGAGCTACAGAGCTGCCCCCCCCCCGAACACTACGTGCGTAGAAACTTCAACACAAGCAACACTAATTTTACAAAACTCATGTGCCTGTTCTGCTTCAAATTCTTTCATAATCGCTCCTTTCTGTTATATTAATTATAACAATATATTTTGGAGAATACAAGTATCAGACATCTTTTTTTATAAAACCTGTTTGTATAATATCCTTGCCAAACTTTTCTTCAAGTCTATCAAAACACTTTGACAATTTCTCTTTTCGCTCGTCAGCACTTATATCCGAAAACAGAGACATCTGAGCTTCATTATTAAATACAAAAGTATCAAGAATTACACCGGTACTTCTATAAAGAATATTTGGGTTATACATTTTATCAAGAAGTTCAAAAACAATGTCAGAGATTTCAAGCTCAAAATCAGTACCTGTATTTAATACTTTTTTTTCACAGAATATCTTAAAATCTTTTGTTCTTAAAAATATGCTTATCCCTTTACATTTTGCGTTAATTCTTCTTAGCTTGACACAAGCTCTGTGAATATGATAATTCAATGAATTTTTCAGGTAATTTTTATCGGATGTAAATTTTGCAAGAGCACTTGTTTTCTGAATTGATTTTGGCAGTTTGACCTCGTCAGATACAGGAGAAACCATTTCACCGAGAAGTTCATGTTTCATCTCAAGCCCTCTTATCCCAATTTGCTTGTTCAACCACAAGTCGTCCTGCGAAACAAGCTCGTAAGCCGTTAAAATTCCGTTTTTACGAAACATGGCAGATAAGTTTTTGCCGATACCCCAAATTTCATCTATACTTGTCTTTTCAAGTACGGGCATAATTTTTCTTGAGCCGATGAGAAAAACACCTTCTTCAAGTTTTTTCGCCTTGTCAGAAGCCAGTTTTGCAAGAGATTTAGATGAACTTAGTCCGATAGAAACAGGAATATCAACTTTTTCTCTTACTTCCTGCCTTATCATTTGAGCGATTTCAAGATAATTTTTTTTATATAATCTCTCCAATCCGGTTAAATCGACAAAAGCCTCATCAATAGAGTAGACTTCGACTTTTGGGCTGAAAGACTTAAGAACATCCATAACTTTGTCTGAAATCTTGCAATATAAATCATGGTTGGCATTAATGAAAACAGCTTTTTTCATTTGTCCTTCTATCTGAAAATAAGGCATTCCCATTCTTATGCCGAGTTTTTTGGCCTCTTTGGATCGGGAGATAACACACTGACCGCGGCCAGACATAACACAAACAGGTTTTCCTTTGAGTTCAGAGTTAACAGCCTGCTCGCAGGAAACAAAAAAAGAATCACAATCAACCAGAGCTATAACATTTTTACGTGCCATATCAACATTATCAGCTATGTTTTGATTTTCTTCCAACATCAAAGAATAATTTCCCGTTCGTTTTTATAAGTTACATATCCCAAATTAGCAGCGGGAGGCTTTTTAAGATATTTTCTTTTAGTATAAATTACACCTACCTTAGAAGAAGCCGAACCTTTCGAATATTGTTTTGCAAGTTCGGCACATTTCAAAAGTAATGCATCATCGGGATTTTCACATTTTAAAAGAACATGAGAACCTGCGCAATCTTTTGCGTGAAACCAGTAATCCTCATCCTTTGAAAGCTTTGAAACAATATAATCATTTTGCCTGTTATTTCTTCCTACAAAAACTTTACAGCCGTTTAAAGTAAGTTCTAACGGTTCAAAAGCAGACTTTTTCAATTCTTTTTTTGCTTTTTCGGGCAAAATTTCTGATTTTATTTGCATTAAATCGGATATTGAAGAAGCAATTTCCAAAGAATATAAAATCTGTTCATAATATTCTGTCTGCGCTTTTAATTCAGTTGTAAGCTCAGTGAGTTTTGCAATAGTATTTTTACCTTTATTATAAAGTTTATAAAATCTGTTTGCATTCTCTTTTAATGTTTGTGTTTCATCCAGTTCAATCGTTATATCTTTATCGTTTTCATAGTCATATACATTTACAGACTTGGAATAATCAGATGAATTATAAAGATTAGCCATTATCAAATCACCGTAAAGCCTGTATCTATCGGAGTTCAACTCTTTTTCAAGTCTGTACTCCATTTTCTTCAAAGAATTTTTATCTTTTTTAAGTTTAGAATTTATAAGCTGCTTATATGTTTCTTTAAACCTTGTAAATTTATCTTTATATATGCAGTCAGCATAGTAGTTATCTATTATTGAATTAATATTGCCGTCATTTTTATGGGCAAACGAATTTTCCGACGCGTACCACTGCTCAGGTCGTCCTGACGGATAAACATACGGCAGCCCGCCTGCCATTTCGCGTTCACGGCTTTTTTCCGCTCCCACGTTATGAGCACAGCCCAGAATAATATTTGTATCATAATTGTACAAAATTACATTTGAATATTTGCCCATTAACTCGACTGCAAGACATAAATAAATTTTTTCAGATAATTCATTATAAGTTTCGATATAAAATTCTAAAATTCTTTCGTAAGGCGGCTGTTCGAGTTTTGAAATCAAAGCATTTTCAAGATATTTCCTCAAAAGCATACAAAACATCGGCGGCTTTTGCGGAATTTCAATTAATCTTTTTTCTTCATTCTCCTTAGACATAAAGCAGACATGATAATATTGCGGATTAATATTCAAATAAAGCTTTTTGGTAACACCTTTGTTTCTAAGCGAAAGAACAATATCACGTCTTGTAGGCTGTTGAATTTTTTGAATTCTGGCACCTTTTAAAAATTCTCCGTTTTGTTCAAGCCAGAGTTTAAGTGTTAAAGAATCAAAGTTTATCATATTAAAAATTTTATAACAAAAAAGAAAAAGGCACCAAGTTTTACTTGGCGCCGTATCTAACTCATTAATTTATTGTGATACTATAGAGCATTGAGTTAGAAGAAAAACTTTACGGGTTGTATCTGTTTTAGGCGACACATTGAATTGTAATTTGTGGTACATTCACCTGCTTTAGTAAATGAGGTCCCGTTTTTGCAATAAGGGGTTGCGTCACCTACGTAACCTGAGATACAAGCACCTT
>ERZ780144.334-NODE-334-length-68647-cov-6.236937_pt1 | contig 68647 bp, 58 predicted proteins | sample MGYA00511380_ERZ780144 | MGnify/ENA primary metagenome ERZ780144 (study PRJEB29588, sample SAMEA1965858) | human gut metagenome | biome: human gut; feature: human-associated habitat; material: faeces | place: Denmark | collected 2008/2010 ... | reverse complement strand
CTGTGAACTTTGTTCACAAAAAACACCTCGCGGAACGTTACCAGTGAACAGTAACCGTTACTGTTTACTGGTAACATTTTAATCCCATACTTGCAGAAATTTTCTTTAAATATTATAATTTAAGGAGCAATGAGTATGAGCGAACAAGTAATCAAAAATGGAAACGTAATGGAGCGAAGCCGCACCAGAACCATTGCCCAGGTAGCAATGTTAGGTGCTGTGGCAGGTGTGTTGATGAATTTTGAGGTACCGCTGCCATTTCTGGCACCGTCCTTTTATCAGTTGGATTTCTCTGAGATTCCAGCATTGATCGGTTCTTTTGCAATGGGACCTGTAGCAGGTATACTGATTGAACTGGTGAAAATTCTGGTACATCTGGTAACCAAGGGAACTATGACAGCAGGCGTTGGTGATGTGGCAAACTTCCTCTTTGGCTGTTCTTATGTAGTTCCAGCCGGACTGATTTATCGTTATCAGCATAAGAAGACAAGAACACACGCAGTGGCAGGTATGGCAGCAGGTGTAATTCTTACCACAGTGCTTGCATGCTTTGTAAACGCATTTGTACTTCTTCCGGCATACGGCAAGGCATTTGGAATGCCGGTACAGGCATTTATTGAAATGGGTGCAGCAGTACACAGCGGTGTAACCAACCTTCTTACTTTTGCAATTATGATCCTTGTACCATTCAATTTATTCAAATACACATTAACCTCAGTGATCGTGTTCTTTATTTATAAAAGAATCCGTGTGATTCTTCGCGGTGACTGATTCTCTGTTCCTTGGTGAGATCTAGAGCCTGTTTGAAAAATCATTCCCGCAATCTGCACGCCCCACTTTGCGGTATATTTTGCCCGAATTCGGTTGCCGTAGCCCGCTACGGCGCCCTTATCCGGACAAAATCTCCCACAAATTGTGACGCATATCTTGCAGAAAGCCTTTTTCAAACACGCTCTAGCGAGACCTCTGACCAGAACAGCAAGAACTGACGAAAAGAGGTTCCTATGGGAAAAATCAACAGCATTACCAAACAGACAGATAATCGTTATGTAAACCTTTATAATGTAAAAGCCACCAGTGTGCACAATACCCCGGTAAACTATTTTGTGTCTTCCCGTGCAAAAGATGTAGACAGCCTGAAAATGGTGACACATAAGAACAATCCGGACGGTGTGATCATTTATAGCATTTATGGCGAAAAACATGACAAAGTGGTGTTGATTCGCCAGTATCGTTATACATTAGGTGATTATATTTATGAATTTCCAGCTGGTCTGGTAGAGCCAGATGAGAATTACCATGAAGGCGCAATTCGTGAAATGTACGAGGAAACCGGACTGAAGCTTGATCCCATTCCGGTAGCAGAAGCTTACCAGAAGCCCTATTTCACTACTGTAGGAATGACAGACGAGTCTTGTGCGACTGTATATGGATATGCCAGCGGCGAAATCAGTTCCAAGGCACAGGAAGATACGGAAGAGATTGAAGTGATTCTGGCGGACCGCGAGGAAGTGAAGCGGATTCTGAAGGAAGAGAATGTAGCGATCATGACGGCATATATGCTGATGCATTTTCTGGAAGATAAGGAACCATTTGGATTTTTGAATAAGATCAGGTAAAACAAAATCCCCGAAATTTTCGGGGATTTTGTTATTCATAGTATTCAATATCCTGACCGGAAGTATCGGATGAGCTGTCTCTATTATCGGAACCGGTACCAGAGCCATCCTCTGTATAATCAAGGTCTCCGCTGTCTTCTGTTCCGTAGTCCTCTGAAGGATCCTCTGTATAATCAGGAATATCGGTATTATCGGTAGTGTCGCTTCCTGAACTGTCTTCGGAATCTTCTGTAGGATAAGTAATCTGACCACTGTCAGAGGAATCCGTATCTGAATTATCATAGCTGCCGTCTACCTGGCTGCTGTCATAAGAAGTATCGTTCTGGCTGCTATCGTAAGAACTGTCATAGTTGCTGTCCTGGCTGTAAATCGGAAATTCAGCCTGTTCAGCCTGTTCAGCTGCAGTTTCCGGTGCTTCTGTCAAAGTGGTCTTGGCTGTGGGAACACGGCTCTCCTTGGGAACCACTACGGAAATTCCAAACATAGCCATACTAAGCAGAACCGCTGTGGATGCGATATGGAATTCATCTTTGTATCTCATAAATATTACACCTCATAAGTATCTTTATTAACGGTTATTCAACAGATATCCCAATTATAACACATCCTGGAATGATTTTGTAAAAAATAAAAACAGTATGGTTAAGAATAGTTACAAAGTCTGGATAAAATAGTCAGTTTATGTTATATTATATAGGAAAAAACAGTAACTTATTTATCTGCTTTTATAAGTTTTTTTGTGGAGGGAACGGATAAGAACAGATAGTATAAGAATATAATTTCTATTATAAGGAAGGTGAGCAATTGGAAAATTATACTAAGTACAAGCTGAAAAGCAGTGATGAGCTTGCATCAGTGCTGAACGGCAAGGACAACCTGTTTGTGATTGCCTGTAATAAGTGCTTTAAGGAATTTGAGACGGTTGAGGAACCGGATTGCGATGAATTCCTGAAGTTTGCAAAGGAGCAGGGAAAGACTGTCACAGGTAGTGCGAAAGTTGATTTCTTATGCAATAAAATGCACACAGAAAGAAAATTGCAGGATCTGCTTCCGGAAGGAACAGAGAATGTGGTAGTAATTTCCTGTGGTCTTGGTATTCAGACTGTTGCGGATCTGGCAGGTAAGCCGGTTGTTGCTGCAAGCAATACCCTTAACTACAGAGGTCATCATGGCATGGCACTTACCAAGAAGAGCTGTGATGCATGTGCACAGTGTTATCTGAATATTACCGGTGGTGTCTGTCCCATCGTTGACTGTTCCAAGAGTCTTGTGAATGGTCAGTGTGGAGGAGCAAAGAATGGAAAGTGCGAAGTAGATCCCAATAAGGACTGTGCATGGGAGAAAATTTACCAGAGACTGGCGAAACAGGGACGTCTGGAAGAATTCCTTAATCAGCCCGTACAGGTTCGTGATTTCTCCAAGGTTAATTTCAAGGTGATCAACGATTATGTGAAATCAATCAGAGAAAACAGATTAGATGGTTACTATGGCGGTGTTCATCCGTCAGAGCGCAAGGAATTCAGTGAGCACATTGCTCTTAAGAAGTTCCCGGATCCGAAGACGGTTGTAATTTCCATGTCTCAGCATCTGGGTGCTCCGGCGAATCCCATCGTTCAGGTTGGTGATACAGTAAAAGTCGGTCAGAAGATCGGCGAAGCTGCCGGATTTATCAGCGCTCCTGTACATTCCAGCGTAAGCGGAACAGTAGTTGCTGTTGAACCTCGTATGCACGGCACAAGAGGTAGTGAAGTGATGGCTGTTGTTATTGAATCGGATGGAAAAAATACTCTGCACGAATCCGTACAGCCACATGGAGACCTTGACAAGCTTACTCCGGATGAAATCATTGAGATCATTCGTGAAGCAGGAATCGTTGGTATGGGTGGTGCAGGTTTCCCGACCTGTGTCAAGTTGAAACCGGCGAAACCAGTTGATACCATCCTTCTCAATGGATGCGAATGTGAACCGCTTTTGACAGCAGATCACAGAGTACTTCTTGAGTATGCGGATGATATTATTTTTGGTCTGCGAGCAGTTCTTAAGACAACCGGTGCCCAGAAGGGTATCATTGTTATTGAGGATAACAAGCCGGATGCCATTGAATTAATGCAGGAAAAAGTTGCCAATATCGGAGATATGGAAGTATTTGTTGCCAGAACCAAATACCCACAGGGCGCTGAGAAAACTCTGATCAAGCGTGTTATGGGCAGAATTGTTCCAAGCGGCGGTCTTCCGGCAGATGTTGGGGTTGTAGTAGATAATATCAGTACAGTAAAGGCAATTTCAGACGCAATCCAGACAGGAATGCCTCTGATTGAGCGTGTTGCAACTGTTACAGGTGAGAAGATCAAGAATCCTGGAAACTTTATCATCAAAATTGGTACAAGCGTAAGAGAGCTGATCGACTACTGTGGTGGATTTACAGATGAGGATGTTCTGGTTAAGATGGGCGGACCTATGATGGGATTCCCTCTGAATACACTGGATGTACCTATGATGAAAGGCTCCAACGGTATCATTGCAATTGATACAGATGAGACCAAAGAGCAGCCATGTATCAAATGCGGACGCTGTGTAGATGTCTGTCCGATGGAGCTGTCTCCGCTGTACTTTGTAAAATATGCCAAAGACGAGAACTGGCAGGGCATGAAAGACATGAACGTTATGGATTGTGTTGAGTGCAGATGCTGTCAGTATATCTGTTCTTCCAAGATTCCGATCATTAACAGTATCAAAGCCGGAAAAAATGCAGTAAGGGGGATGAAGTGATATGTTGATTACCCAGTTAAAAGCAAAAGAAGCAATCACATCACTGACAGCCGGAAAGAAAGTTTTCATTATTAACTGTCATGGATGTAAAGAGGTTCGTTTTCCGGAAAAAGAAGCTGTTGAACTTCAGAAGGAGCTTTCCGCTGAAGGAAATGTGACAGGAATTATGACTACTGATTATATTTGTAATCCGGAAAATATGGAGCTGCGTCTTCAGAAACATATGAGCAAAATTCAGGAAGCAGATATGGTTCTTGTATTTTCTTGTGGTGTTGGTGTGCAGACAATTTCTGAATATCTGGAAGATAAGATAGTCTGTGCTGCCTGTGATACATATCCGGTACCAGGATTCCAGGGAGTGACACCATTAGAATATAAATGCGATCAGTGCGGTGAGTGTTATCTGAATCTGACAGGTGGAATCTGCCCGATCACAGCATGTTCCAAGAGCCTTGTGAATGGTCAGTGCGGCGGTTCCAAGAATGGAAAATGCGAAGTGGACAGCGAAATGGAGTGTGGATGGGAGCGTATTTACAGACGCCTGAAAGAGATTGGACGCCTTGATGTGCTGAAATGCCCGACACAGATCCACAATTTTGCTACAGATGATGAAGTGAAATAACAGGTTAATCCTAAATTTTTAATGATTGGAGCAAATATAATATGAAAATGAAAGAATTATTCGATCGTGGTGAATTTGCAGTTTCAGCAGAAGTAGGACCGCCGAAAGGAATCCATGTAGATGAGCTGGTAGAAGAAGCCAAAACATACCTTACAGGTGTTCATGCAGTTAACGTAACAGATAACCAGTCTTCTGTTATGCGTCTTGGATCTCTTGCAATGTGTAAGGTTCTTAAAGATGCAGGCATGAATCCCATTTTCCAGCTTGCATGCCGTGACAGAAACCGTATCGCTCTGGAGTCTGATCTTCTCAGCGCAGCTATGTTCGGTATTGACAATATTCTCTGCCTTACTGGTGACCATACCAAGATGGGTGATCATCCACAGGCAAAACCGGTCTTCGACCTTGATTCCGTATCCCTTCTTCACACAGTGAAGCTTCTGGAGTCCGGTGTGGATCTTGGCGGAAACCAGCTTGTTGGAGAGCCTCCGAAATTCTCCAAGGGTGCTGTTGTGTCTCCATGCAGTGATTCCGTTGATGCACAGCTTGCGAAGATGGAGAGAAAGGTTGCTGCTGGTGCTGATTATTTCCAGACACAGGCTGTATTTGAGCCGGAGAAATTTATCAAATTTATGGAAAAAGCAAAACAGTTCGGAAAACCTGTACAGGTTGGAATTATTATTCCGAAGTCCGCTGGAATGGCGAAATTCATGAATAACAATGTTGCCGGCATTCATGTTCCGGATGAGATGATTGAGGAACTGAAGGCTGACAAAGAAAAGACAAAAGCTGGAATTACCGGTGTTGAGATCGCTGCACGTATTATCAAAGAGTGCAAGCCATACTGCCAGGGTGTTCATATCATGGCACTTGGCTGGGAGTCCAAGATTCCGGATCTGCTGAAATTAGCTGAAATCTAAAAAGTCAAGCGGATATTCGCAACCCCAGCAGGGGACTTACTTTATTCGGTAAAATTACACGGGCCGTCCGAACCATGAATGCAGGAATCTGCGTTTGTGGAGGATGGCTCGTTTTTTTACTTGCTATGAAAGTCCTGGACGGCAACCAAGAATGAGCCATGCTTGCATGAGCGAATTCTTGGGTATCGGACGGGCTAGACCGTATGAGTAAGTAGGGCGATAGCCCGGATTACGAATGCGGTCGGCAGCTGTGGGAGTGCCATAGGCGCGGAACAGCTGACTTTCATATAAAAATAGTATTGTTTTAAACAGAAATGAACGATATAATTTTATTATTGGGAAGTGATGGGCAGGAGGAAAATTATATGGAAACAAACTATGCAAAAAGTGCATACAGAACCTTTTTATTCTGGGGAGTATGTTCTTCTCTTGGGGTTACCGTATCCACCCTTGTGGATGCTACTCTGGTAGGAAATTTTATAGGCAGTACCGGCCTGGCTGTGGCGAACATTGCAACACCGGTATTTCTGCTTTATCTACTTATGGGAATCACCTTAGGCGGCGGTGCAGGCGTCTTAATTGGGAAAAAACTTGGTGAAGCAGATCTGAAAGGTGCAAATCGGGTTTTCGGCTCCGTATTAAGTGCAGGACTGATAACAGGTGTGCTTTTCGCAGCAGCATCGCTCGTATTTCGCAGCGCATTATGCAGTCTGCTTGGTGCCACACCGGAGCTTTTGCCACAGGCACTGCAGTATCTGACTGTGGTATTTGCTTTTGCCCCGATTTATGTAGTGTATAATATTCTTTCCATAGCAGTGCGTACAGACGGCGCACCAAAGCTGGCTGCCATTTCTTCTGCTGGCGTTATTGTCACCAATTTAAGCCTGGATCTGTTATTTATGAAAGTGCTGAACTGGGGACTTGTTGGGGCTTCGGCGTCTTTATGTATTGCGGAAACAGTAGGAACTCTGATTCTGCTTACTCATTTTTGGAACAAGCAGGCGCTTTTAAGCTTTCATTTTCACATTCCTACAGGAAATGAGATCAAAGAATATGTGGAAAATGGATTTGGCGTAGGCTCTGCATTTATTTTTCAGGCGGTGGTTATGCTGGTGTTTAATACTATGCTGTTAAAGGGAAACTCAGAAAATGGCACTTTTTCTGTGGCTGTATTTGGTGTTATTTATACCATGAGTACCATTCCGGGGGCTATGTTTGACGGTGCCGGAGCTGCTGCTTCTACGGTTATCTCCATTTTAGGCGGAGAGAAGGACTGGAAAGGAATGCTGGCGGTGTATCGCGATGGACTGCGGATTGTTGCAGCAGCAGGAATGATTATGGCATTGTTTTTTGCAGCCGGGGCAAAAAACATACTGATATTCTTCGGTCTGAATGATGGTCCGGCACTGGAAACAGCAGCGACCGCATTTCGTATTTATGCATTAAGCGTGGCTCTGGCAGGAGTGAATGTGGTAACCACGTCCTTCTGGCAAACAATAGGAAAGACAAGATATGCTTCCGGGTTATCTGTTTTACGCAACTTTGTTCTCATGCTGGCGGCTGGATTTTTTCTGATCGATAAAAAGGGAATCGTAGGGCTTGCGCTTGTGTATGTAATAAGTGAGGGAGTTTGCCTGCTGCTGGTTTTTGCAATACAGATATTTGGAAAAATAAAAGATTACATAAAAGAAAAATACAGTTTTACCAACCGGGTTTTTGAGGAATATTATCCCATCGAGGAAGGCAGTATGGAAAAAATGTCCCAGAATCTGGAAGGGTTGTGCGATGAATGGGAACTTGATTTTAAACAGTCCTTCTTTATCCATCTGATCGTGGAGGAGCTGCTTCTGAATATTATGAAATTTGGTATCGGCGAAACAGATAAGAAATATTATGTATCCGTAAAAGTAATGGATAACAACGGTGAATGCATCCTGCGGATCCGGGACAATGTCAATTCCTACAATCCTTTCGACCTTCGCGGTGACGAGGTTGACCGTGCTGTAATGGAAATGATCAAGAAAAAGGCGAAGTATTATGAGTATCAGAGAAAGCTGGTGTTCAATTATCTTTATGTGACGATATAACTTGTTTTACATATGGCAACATGCTAAACTGAGTTTAAATAAATTACCAGATGGAGGTGACCACTCATGAGCCAGACTGTGTTTCTGGGAGAATAAGGATTCTGTTACCTTGATCACACGTTCCCGGTATTTGGAAAGACATTTGTACTTGATAAAAAGGTAAAGAAAGTCCGCCTGTATGCAACCGCATATGGTGTTTATGAAGTGGCAGAGCTGCTTGGGGCTGCACCGCAGGCGAAACCGCTTTATGACGCTGTTGTGAATGCACTGAATGCGAAATGTAAAAATAACAAATAACAGCTATTTATCCCACTTTTCTTTTCGATATTCCCCAGGTGTCACCTGGTAGTGCTTTTTGAAAGCTCTGCAAAAATAATCTACATTGTGAAAACCGGTTTCGGCTGAAATGGTGCTGACTTTTTTCTCTGTATGGGAAAGCAGAAGGGCAGCCTGTTTCAGCCGATAGTTTATGAGATAATTGACCGGCGTGATGTAAAGATAGCGCCGAAAAAGGTTTAAGGCAGAGCTTTTACTAATCATAGACTGTGCAGCAATCTCATCCAAGGAAAGATTTTTTCTGTAATTTTCGTGAATAAACTGCATCATCAGCTGGAGCCTTGCGCGGTTTACAGAGAACTGTCCAGTGATTTCCGGTGAAGTGGAAAGGTCTGTATGTTCGTATATTTCCAGCCAGAGCTGCTGCATAAGGGCAGAGGTCAGAAGATGGCAGGAAGAACCGGAAGTCTGCGCAGAAAAAATCTGCTTCATAAGATCGAGAACTCTGGCCTGCCAGGAAATCTCTCTGCAAAAAATCCAAAAAGGAATATTCGATGTAACGATAGGCTTTACATAGTTCTGGTAGATATAGCTGTCTGTAGCTGCAAGGAAAGAGGGCATGCAGAGAAAGTTTGGGATGACAGCATCCACAGGAGAGGAAAAACGGTGAAGGAATTTGGAATTAATAAAAATGCCGCTGTCAGCTGGCAGCTCCAGCTGTTTTTCCCCAATCCATGCAGTTACGGTTCCGGATTGAATATACACAAATTCCAGCTCCGTATGCCAGTGCCAGTCTATGCAGTTAAAATCAAATTGGGCTAAATGCTCATAATAGTAGCGAAAGGGATAGTCCTGGCTTCCGTGGGGAATGGTCTCCATTAAATTTTCGTCGGTAATAATTTTGGTATATACGTTGGTTTCTTTCATATCTTGTTTATCCTCAAATCGAGACCTGGAGCCTGTTTGAAAATCATTCCCGCAATCTGCTCGTCCCACTTTGCGGTATATTTTGCAGAAAACCTTTTTCGAACCGCTCTGGGAAGTGCCCCGAAAAAATAGAAAATTAATGTTTTTACGATATTATACAATAAAAATCAGAAATAATCCAATGAAAAACACATTTAAATATAATATAATCCAATAAGACAAAAATCTTCTTTAAAGAAGAAAAAAAGGAGAACCAATCATGCCAAATTACCAGAAAACCAAACGAGCCTGTTATATGGGCTTTATCACCCAGGCTATAGCAGCAAATTTTGCACCTTTGCTGTTTCTGAAATTTCACACAGATTATCATATTTCCCTTGGAAATATTGCACTGATCTCCACCTGCTTTTTCTTTACCCAGCTGCTGGTTGACTTGTTTTGTGCCCGATTTGTGGACAAAATCGGATATCGCGTGTGCATTGTAACCTCTGAGATCAGTTCCGCTTTAGGACTGGTGGGGCTGGCATTTCTTCCGGAGCTTTTGCCAGATCCTTTTATGGGAATTATCATCAGTGTTATTGTTTATGCTGTTGGAAGCGGACTGATTGAAGTGCTGTGCAGTCCTATTATGGAAGCATGTCCTTTCGAAAATAAAGAAGCGACCATGAGTCTTCTTCATTCCTTCTACTGCTGGGGCTCTGTGGGAACCATTGCAGTTTCCACCCTGTTTTTCGCAGTTTTTGGAATGGACAGCTGGAAGTGGCTGGCAGTTTTGTGGGCAATCGTTCCGGCCGTTAATGTTTACAACTTTGCCACCTGTCCCATCGAACATCTGGTGGATGAAGGGGAAGGCATGAAGATCAGGGAACTGTTTCGTAAGCCTGTGTTCTGGATTGCCGTGTGTCTGATGGTGTGTTCAGGGGCATCAGAGCTGTCCATGTCCCAGTGGGCATCTGCCTATGCAGAGGCGGCACTTGGACTGTCAAAGACCATCGGAGACCTGGCCGGTCCCTGCATGTTTGCCATTACGATGGGAATCAGCCGTATGATCTTTGGAAAATACGGAGATAAAATGGACTTGATGAAATTTATGGCAGGATCCGGAATTTTATGCGTATTCTGCTATCTTCTTGCATCCCTGTCTTCTAATCCGGCAGCAGGACTGATTGGCTGTATTGTATGCGGATTTTCCGTTGGAATCATGTGGCCTGGAACCATCAGTATTTCCTCTAAGAAATTTCCGGCAGGTGGAACTGCCATGTTCGCCCTTCTTGCCATGGCCGGAGATCTTGGAGGCAGTATAGGCCCTGGAATCGTGGGCCGTGTCACACAGAATGCAGGAGATAACATCCGCGTGGGTATGGGCGTAGGCCTGATTTTCCCAGTGGTGCTGCTGGTGATGGTTTTTCTGCTGAAAAAGGTGAAAGTAGAGGAAAAATAACTGATATTTGAAAATCTACAGAGGGTTTAGAACGTGTTTGAAAAAGGCTTTCTGCAAAAAATTTCCATAAAGCAGGGAGTACAGATGGTGGGAATGATTTTCAAACACGCTCTGAAATATAATAGGAAGGCTGAGGTATTATTTAAAACGGGTTGGCGTAAATTAAAGATAAGTATATTCTGAGTATGCATATGCTGCAAAATGGAGGAAATATGCCAGATCAGAAGCTGGATAATCTTTTGAACCTTGCGCTGGATGCCACAGAAGAGGAAAGAGAGAAATCCCGAAATCTGAATGTGGGGTATGAGAAGCAGACACGAAAGTGGGAAATTATTGTGAAGTATAGTGAAATGGGTGATTCTGTTGAGGCGTTGCTTGGTGGATCCGGAATTTCCGTGGTTCCTCTCCTTGGCGGGTATGCCATTGTGACGCTTCCTGAAAGTATGCTGGAAGAATATTCCCGACGTCCCCAGATAGAATTTATAGAAAAGCCCACCCGTCTGTATTTTGAAGATCTTTTTTCGAAAGAGGCAAGCTGTATTACCCAGGTACAGCGCGATGAACCGGGGAATCTGCAGCTGACAGGGCGCGGCGTGTTGATCGGAATTGTGGATTCCGGGGTGGATTACAGGCATCCTGCATTTCTTACAGCAGATGGAAAGTCCAGGATTCTGCGTTTGTGGGATCAGAGCATTCCCGGTAATCCCCCGGAGGGCTATGCAACAGGAACTGAATATACCAATGAGGAAATCAATGAGGCGTTGTCCCTCTCTGTGCAGGAGGGGCGGCGCCTTGTTCCGTCTGAAGATGGAAGCGGTCATGGAACCGCTGTGCTTGGAGTGGCAGCTGGCAGCGATTTTTCCCGTGGGGCAGTGAACCGGGGTGTGGCATATGAAAGTGACCTTCTGGTTGTGAAAATGGGTATTCCAAGACAGGACTCTTTTCCAAGAACTACAGAGCTGATGCAAGGTGTAGATTATCTGGTTCGGCAGGCTATACGGCTTGGAAGACCAATCGCGCTCAATTTAAGCTTTGGAAATAATTATGGCTCACACAGAGGCGATTCTCTGCTGGAAACTTATCTGGACAATGTGTCCGGTATGGGGAAAAATGTGATCTGTGTAGGAATGGGCAATAATGGAAATGATGCTCTGCATACCGGAGAAAAGCTTTCGCCAGGTGAAATCCAGGAAATTGAACTTGGTGTTGGTGCCTTTGAGCCTACCTTAAATGTGCAGCTTTGGAAAAATTACGAAGATGAGATGGAAATCTATCTGGAACATCCAGCCGGGGAGCGTGTTGGCCCCCTTTTTGAAACACTGGGCGCCCAGCGTTGGCAGGCGGGAAATACGGAACTTCTGATTTATTATGGAAAACCGGCACCGTATCATGTGACGCAGGAGATTTATGTGGATTTTCTGCCGCAGGATGAGAAAACCCCCTATGTAGACAGCGGTGTGTGGAAAATAATCTTAGCAGCAAGAAATATAAAAAACGGGGAATATTTCCTGTGGCTTCCAGGTGGCAAAACTTTAAATCCAGGTACAGCCTTCTATCTTCCACGTCCCCAGGGAACCCTCACAATCCCTGCCACCGCCAGGCGCGTGATCAGCGTCGGCGCCTACGACGCCCGTCAAAACACCTATGCTGATTTCTCTGGCCGCGGCTGTCGTGCCCTCCCCTATCCAAAACCAGATCTTGCCGCCCCTGGTGTTGATATCTATGCACCTCGCCCTGGTGGAGGCTATGCCGCCTTTACTGGCACCTCCTTTTCCACGCCTTTCGTTACTGGTGCAGCCGCTCTCCTTATGGAATGGGGAATCATCCGCCGAAACGATCCCTACCTCTATGGCGAAAAACTAAAAGCCTATCTCCGTCGTGGTGCAAAAGCCTTGCAAGGATCGGAAAAGTTGCCAAATGACTTAATTGGGTGGGGACGGCTCTGTTTGGAAAGTAGCCTGCCAGAATAGGATAATTAATGTACAAGATGTAGCAATTTAAAGTGTCCCAATCTGAACATTTTAAAAAGCAGGTCGGATTATTGACTTTTACACCAAGTGTTTCCGAATGGATTAATAAAACGAATGCCATAAAAACTACCGTTTATGTAAAAAAAAGAACCGTTTATGTAAAAAAAGAACCGTTTATGTAAAATACAGCAGAATCTGCTGAAATCTGATAAAATACTCCTGCAAATAACAAAGGGAGGAAATGATTATGACAGGATTTTTAGTAAACTTACTGAGCCCGGTTTTCAGCAGTCTCGGTGTAAGTCAGGCTGACCTTACATCCTATATTGAGAAGCTGATCGGCTATGTTATCGCAATCCTTGTTTTACTTGTTGTGATGATCGTAGTAATGGTTGTGGCTCATAAAGCCAAAAAGGGATTCCGCCATGTGATCCGCTGGCAGGCTGCCATTGCATTTATTGCAATTGTTGCAGTGCTTGTAAATGTAATCTGCTACGGACCGATGTACAACAACGTATCAAGTGTTTTAAACGCAAAGAAAGTAGTACTTGCACAAGAGACTACAGACCAGAGCCGTGCAACCATTCAGAAGGTTGCTGAAGAAGGAATGGTATTACTGAAAAACGATGGTATCTTACCTCTTTCCTCAGATACAAAGAAACTGAATGTATTCGGCTGGGATTCTACAAACCCGCTGTTTGGCGGAACAGGATCAGGATCTTCTGATTCTTCCACAGCAATCGGTATTCTGCAGTCCTTAAAGGATGCCGGATATGAGACAAACGAGTCTCTTACCAAGATGTATACTGACTACAGAGCTGACCGTCCTACAATTGCTATGGCACAGCAGGACTGGACACTTCCTGAGCCGACAAAGGATTATTACACAGACAGTCTGATGGACGAAGCAAAAGAGTATTCTGACACAGCTGTAGTTGTAATTGGACGTTCCGGTGGAGAGGGTGCAGACCTTCCAACCGATATGAAGTCTGTAATTGATGGAAGCTATGCAAAGATGGCAGAGGAAGTATCGGTTTCCCCGGATAATTACGGATATGTAAAAGGAAGCTACACAAACAATGGAGACTATGATGACTTCGATGAGGGAGAAAGCTATCTCGAGCTTTCCAACACAGAGGAAGATATGCTGGATACAGTATGCTCCCAGTTTGATAATGTTATTGTAGTTGTAAATGCAAATAATGCAATGGAACTGGACTGGGTTGACAAATATGAGCAGATCGGTGCTGTTATCTTTGCTCCTGGAGCAGGTGCAACAGGCTTCGAAGCACTGGGCGAGATCATCAATGGTTCTGTAAACCCATCTGGAAAAACAGTAGATACCTTTGTAAAGGATCTGACAGAGACTCCATACTACAACAATATGGGTCTGAATGCTTATACAAACGTAGAAGATCTGAAAGAGCAGATCGCAGCAAATGATCCAGCTTACGAAGGAAGCATGGGATTTGTAAACTATGCAGAGGGAATCTATGTAGGATATAAATTCTATGAAACAGCAGCTGAAGAGGGTCTTATCAAGTATGAGGATATGGTACAGTATCCATTTGGATATGGACTCAGTTACACAACCTTTGACAAACAGATTGAGAATTTCAAGGATAACGGAGATACTGTCACCTTTGATGTAACAGTAGAGAATACAGGCTCTGTTGCAGGAAAAGATGTTGTGGAAATTTATTACACAGCACCTTACACAAATGGTGGAATCGAGAAAGCAGCAGCAAACCTGATCGCTTTCGAGAAAACAGATTCTATTGAGCCGGGAGAATCCCAGACAAAATCCTTTACCATCAACAAAGAAGATATGGCTTCCTATGATTCTGAAGGTATTAAGATCTCCGGAGGCGGTTATATCTTAGAGTCTGGCGAATACACAATCTCTCTTCGTTCAGATTCTCATACAGTTCTTGGTGAAGAGAAGTTCACCGTTGATGAAGATATTGATTACAGCAAAGATGGTCGCTCTTCTGACAAAACTGTTGCAACAAACCAGTTTGAGGATTATGCGAGAGGCGACTTTGAGCAGCTTTCCCGTGAGGACGGTTTTGCAAATTATGACAAAGCATGCGGTGTGTCGGATGAGGATGCTTATGTAATGAGCGACGAGACAAGAGCAGCCGTAGAAGAGAATGTATTTGGCATTTATGATGGAACCAAATATAACAATGATTCTGATGAAATGCCGGAAATGGGAGCAGACAACGGACTTCAGCTTGCTGACCTTACCGGAAAAGATTATGACGATGCAGACTGGGATAAGCTGTTAGACCAGCTTAGCTTTGAAGATATGACTACTCTGATCAATGTTGGTGGATGGCAGACAGCAGAAATCAAATCAGTAGGTAAAATTGCCACATCTGACTGTGATGGACCTGCAGGATTAAACAACTTCATCACAAAGGCATATGGAACTGCTTATCCATCTGAAGTTCTTATGGCTCAGACCTGGAACAAAGAACTTGCAAATGAAATCGGCGTTTCTATGGGACAGGAATATGTAGATGCTGACAACTACGGATGGTACGGACCCGCTATGAACATCCACCGTACAGCGTTTGCAGGACGTAACTTCGAGTATTATTCAGAAGACAGTCTGTTGTCCGGATACATGGCAGCAAATGAAATGAATGGAGCAGCCACCAAGGGTGTTTATCCATACATGAAGCATTTTGCATTAAATGATCAGGAAACAAACAGATGCTCCTTCCTTCTCACATTTGCTTCTGAGCAGACCATCCGTGAAGGATATCTGAAAGCATTTGAGCTTGCAACAAAGGGCTTTGAAGGAAAAGCAATGGCAGTTATGTCCTCCTTCAACTGGATCGGTACAGTGCCAAGCTGTGCAAACAACGAGCTTTTGAACAACGTGCTCCGTGGAGAATGGGGATTCGTTGGAATGGTAGAAACCGATTATGACGGTTCCTATGGTTACATGATCACCGATCATTGTATCAGAAACGGAAATGATCTGATGCTTGGATTTAACAGTGCAGAGTCCAACAAACTGACAGATGAGAGCGCAACAGCAGTTCTTGCAATGCGTCAGGCTTGCAAAAATATCCTTTATACAGTAGCAAACAGCGGATATTATGCAGATGGAAATCCGGCAAGCGGAATGACCAATATGACAAAACTGTTTGTAATGATTGATGTGATTCTTGCAGTTGTTCTTATTGTAGTTGATACAATTGTAATTGTACGTTGGAGAAAAAAGAAAAAACAGGCTGTAAACGAATAATTAAACAGTAATCTGGAGACATAAGTCCCCCTTTTAAATCTGGAAAAAGCAGAGCAAGGAATCTGTAAAAGTTTCAGAGAAAAAAGGGGGATTTTTTTATGTGATTTTTGTCTTGCAGAGTGAGGGAAAATTATTTATTATGAAAGGAGTTGTAATAACAGGAAAAAAGGAGGACTGGTATGATCAGCATTGCGATTGTAGAAGATGAAGAACTGTATGCAAAGCAGCTTCAGCAGTTTCTGCATCAATATGAAAAAGAGAACAAAGAGATGTTTGACATTACAGTCTATTCAGATGGCGATCAGATTGTAAATAAATATAAATCCCAGTATGATATTATCCTGATGGATGTGGAAATGAAATTTATGGACGGAATGTCTGCCGCTGAAGAAATCCGTAAAATTGACACGGAGGTTGTGATCATTTTCATTACGAATATGGCACAATATGCGATCAGGGGATATGCAGTGGATGCGTTGGATTATGTACTGAAGCCGGTGTCCTATTTCGCATTTTCCCAGAGGCTTAACCGTGCTATCAGCCGGATGAAAAAGCGGAAAACGAAGATCATTATGGTGAATATGAAAGGCGGCATGGTCAGGATTAATGTTGCAAATATTTATTATATTGAAAGTCAGGGACATACTCTGATACTCCATACCATACTGGGAAACTATGAAACAACAGGGAAAATGAAGGAGATGGAGGAAAAGCTTTCGGAGATGAATTTCTGCCGTGGAAATAAGGGATATCTGATCAACCTCCAGCATGTGGACCGGATCCAGGATGGATGTGCTTTGGTGAAGGGAGAAAATCTGACATTGAGCCGTGCACGAAGAAAGGTCTTCATGGAAGCCCTGACCAGATATTGGGGAGAGGTGATAAAATGACAGAATATTATCTGCCCGATATTCCAAGACTTTATACGGCACTTGCAGAGTGGATGGCTTGTCTGATTTTTATTTTGCCTTTCAAAAAAAGATTTTCACCGGCTGTAACAGGTTGTCTTGTGGCAGGTGCATTTGGAATACAGAGCGTATTTCTGATTTCTACCGGTGGGGTAAGACTGATTTTTTGGATCCCCTGTATGATATTTGCGGTTTTTCTGATGGTTGCTTTTGTTTTTTGCTGCTGTGAGATCAGGCTGACAGATGCGGCATATTTTGGAATGATTGCTTTTGTAGCAGCTGAATTTATGGCTTCTGCCGGGTGGCAGATCCTGTGTTATACAGGGAAAGAAGCATGGATGTCCTGGTGGCAGCAGGGAATGGCAATTCTTCTGATCTATGGTGTGATTGCAGTGATATTGTACAAAATTCTTCATATTCATATGCCAAAGGATGGACAGATGGAAATCACCAGAAGGGAATATTTTTCCGGACTCCTGATCAGTATTGCCGTATTTGCTGTCAGCAATATGAGTTATGTGAATGTGAACACGCCATTTACAGGCAGATATTCTTTTGAAATGGGGAATATCCGTACTATAGTAGATGTTGCAGGAATTGCAATTTTATATGCACATTTGATACAGTGCTGTGAGCTCCGGGTGAGAAAAGAACTGGAGGCGGTGCAGAATGTGCTTCAGAATCAGTATGCGCAATACAAGCAGTCAAAAGAAAGCATTGAGCTGATCAATTATAAGTATCATGACCTGAAGCATCAGATTGCTGTGCTAAGAAGTGAAGCTGATCCTGGAAAAAGGGAAGCATTTCTGGATAAAATGGAAGCAGATATAAAGAAATATGAAAGTCAGAACAAAACAGGAAATAAAGTGCTGGATACCGTGCTGACTACCAAGAGCCTTTATTGCGCAAAGCATAACATAACCTTTACCTGCGTTGCAGATGGAACCCTGCTGGATTTTATGGATGTTATGGATATCTGCAGTATTTTTGGAAATGCATTGGATAATGCCATTGAATGTGAATTGAAGATTCCAGATAAAGAAAAAAGATTAATACACGTCAGTGTCTCAAAACAGAAAAACTTTCTGCTTCTCCGGTTTGAAAATTATTATGATACCGAACTGAATTACCAGGGCGGAGCGTTTATCACAACGAAGCGGGACAAAGAATTCCACGGTTATGGACTGAAAAGCATTCGCTATACGGTAAATAAATATGATGGCGCTGTTTCCATTGATACAAAGGAGAATTGGTTTGACCTGAAGATACTGATACCGGCCAGCGAAAATGCACAAAAACAGATTGATAAAATCGTATAATATATACAAAAAATGTATTGCAATTTTCTAAAAAAAGTAGTAAAACTTTAGTTAGATAAAGAGAAATGCATTGAACAGGACAAATTACAAAAGATAACCGGAACACAGAGAGCCGCAGACTGGTGAGAGGCGGCAGAAGGTATTTTGTGGTATCACCTGGGAGCATCCCGCTGAAAAAATAATAACTAATTTCAGTAAGCCGGGACGTAGTCTTCACGTTACAGAAGAAGCTGTTTATACAGACAGCAATGAGTGGTCGTATTTAGTAATAGATACGATAATACAAAGTGGTACCACGGAAATTCCGCCTTTGTTATCCATTGGATAGCAAGGGCGTTTTTTATATATATTAACCACTTGACTACAAATGAAAGACGAGGAGAAAGATTATGAGTGGAATTATGATGATGGTAATCGCTATCGTAGTTCTGGGCGGCGCCTATCTTCTGTATGGCCGTTACCTCCAGAACAAATGGGGAATTGACCCGAAAGCCAAAACTCCGGCTTACGAAATGGAGGATGGAGTTGATTATGTACCGGCCGATACCAATGTAGTATTTGGACATCAGTTCGCATCCATTGCCGGTGCTGGCCCGATCAACGGACCAATCCAGGCTGCAATTTTTGGATGGCTTCCGGTACTTCTTTGGATCCTGATCGGTGGTGTGTTCTTTGGAGCAGTTCAGGACTTTGCATCTATGTATGCCTCTGTAAAGAACAAAGGACGTACAATCGGATACATTATTGAAGCGTACATTGGAAAACTTGGAAAAAAATTATTCCTTTTATTCTGCTGGCTGTTCTGTATTCTGGTTGTTGCGGCATTCGCAGATGTTGTAGCCGGAACCTTTAACGGATTTGCTACAAATGATGCAGGAGAAGTGACAAAGGTAGTGGCAAACGGAGCTGTTGCAACAACTTCCATGTTATTCATTTTTGAAGCAGTTGGACTTGGATTTTTCCTGAAATACACAAAGTTCAATAAATGGGTAAATACTGCTTTTGCAATTGTGCTGTTGGTTGCAGCAATTGTGCTGGGACTGCAGTTCCCAATGTATGTAAGCCTTGGAACATGGCACATTATTATCTTTGTATATATTCTGATTGCCAGTGTAGCTCCTGTATGGGCGCTGCTTCAGCCACGTGATTATCTGAACAGTTATCTTCTGATCTTCATGATCGTGGGCGCTGTTATCGGTGTATTTGCAGCGAACCCGGCATGTAATCTTCAGGCCTTTACAAGCTTTAATGTAGATGGACAATACATGTTCCCAATCTTATTTGTAACAATCGCCTGTGGTGCAGTTTCCGGCTTCCATTCCCTGGTATCTTCCGGTACTGCTTCCAAGCAGATTAAAAATGAAAAGAACATGCTTCCAGTTTCATTTGGTGCAATGCTTATGGAAAGTATGCTTGCAATCATCGCATTGATCGCAGTTGCATCCTTTGGACAGGGCGAGGCAGCTGCACAGGGACTTACCACCCAGCCCCAGATTTTCGCAGGTGCGATTGCAAACTTCCTTTCTGTGATCGGTTTGCCTCACTCACTGGTATTTACATTGATCAACCTTGCTGTATCTGCTTTTGCGCTTACATCACTTGACTCTGTAGCCAGAGTAGGACGTCTGTCCTTCCAGGAATTTTTCCTTGATTCTGACACAGATGAGAAAAATATGAGTCCATTCCAGAAAGTAGTAACAAACAAATACTTTGCAACCATCATTACACTTGTACTTGCTTACCTGCTTACAAAGGTTGGATATGCGGAAATCTGGCCACTGTTTGGTTCTGCAAACCAGCTGTTATCTGTACTGGCACTGGTAGCCTGCGCCGTATTTTTAAAGAAAACCAAGCGTCAGGGCTGGATGCTCTGGGTACCAATGGTATTTATGATGGCAGTTACCTTTACCGCACTTGGAATGACAATTGTAAAGCTTTCCAAAGCATTTGTAACAACAGGTCTGGATCTTGGAAATTCTTTACAGCTGATATTTGCAGTATTACTGTTAATACTGGGTGTGCTGGTTGCAATCCAGGGTATTAAGAAGCTTTTGGAAAAACCGGAAACTGAAAAGAAAGCAGAACGGGCGTAATAAGAATATCCTGTTAAAAAAGTCCCCTACGCAGTATATTTTACAGACTGCGCAGAGGACTTTTTTTATACGGCTTTAGCCTGTTCAAAATGTCTACGCATCGTGTAGACACTTTGAATTTTTACTTATTGCCTCTTATTGATTTTTTTGTTGAAATACAGAAAGAAAATCACATTAAGCAAAATTCCAACAAGTGTGGAGGCAGGTGACGCCAGGCCGATTTTTGTCAGGCTGGCATCAGGCTGAATGCTCATATAATATGACATTGGAAGACGCACCAGAAGTGTCTGGAACAATCCCTGAAACATAACCCATAAGGTCTGATTATTTCCGTTAAAATAACCAACCATACTAAACATAATTGCTGTTAAAATTGTTTCAGGCGCGAAGCCCTTCAGATACTCAAAGCCTTTCTGGATAACTGCTGCATCAGTTGAGAACAGGCTGGCAAGTACATCACCCTTCAATAGAATCAGAACAAAAACCAGACATCCGAATAGCAGTCCGATTCCGATTCCGGTGAACATGGACTGCTTTGCACGCTTCGGCTTTCCTGCTCCTACATTCTGGGAAACGAAGGATGCCATGGACTGCATCAGTGCGCTTGGAATCAGCATGGCAAAGTTTACAATTTTGCAGGCAACCCCATATCCGGAGGAGGCTTCCAGCCCCAATCTGTTTACAAATGCACAAAGTGCCAGGAAGGACATCTGGGTAAGAAATTCCTGGAGAGCAAGAGGCAGCCCGATTCCCAGAAATCGTTTACATTGGGAATTAAAACGGAAGTCGGATTTTTGGATGGAAAAGGGCAGCTTCTTTTTCAGCAGGATGACGATTGCACATACTACACTGACCGCCTGTGCGAAAACGGTTGCGAGAGCTGCGCCGGCGGCATCCAGATGAAGCCCTGCAACCAGAAATAAATCTCCGAAAATATTTACAATACAGGCTACCAGAACGAATAAAAGCGGCGATTTACTGTCCCCCAGTCCGCGGAAAATAGCAGAAAGCAGGTTATAGGCAACAATGAAGAAAATACCGCTTCCACAGATTCTTACATAGCTTGTGGTAAGTGAAACAGCCTCCGCAGGAGCCTGCATAAGCACGGAAATAGGGTGGGCGAAGGTAATCATTACAATAAAAAGTATGGCAGAGATAACAGCAAAAACAACTGCAGCACCGCCAATGACAGAGCCAATCCGTTCAGGCTTTTTTTCGCCAAGATAGCGGGCTATGAGGACTGTGATTCCCATAGCAAACTGTGTTACCACAAAAGTCACAAGGTTCAGTACCTGGCTTCCGGTAGAAACGGCAGATAATCCGGAGGTGGAGCCGAAGCGTCCAACTACCAGAAGGTCTACGGCACCATATGCTGCCTGCAGTACAAGCGCTCCCAGAATCGGCAGCATAAAAAGGGCAAGCTTTTTCAGAATGCTGCCCTGGGTGAAATCATTTTTTTCATTTGTCAAGGTCAATTCTCCTTTCACACATAATCTTATAAAATTTCTCCATGGTCCGGATGGTACACAGAATGTCCTCATCTGGAATACTGTCTACATAACCGGACAGGATAGTAAAGTACTGCTTATTGTACTTTTCGGAAAGGGCTTTTCCGGCTTCTGTGACAGTAAGACAAGTAACCCGGCCGTCCTCTGTAGATGCAAACTTTTTCACATAGCCTTTGGCTTCCATGTCCTTCACTGTACGGGTTACACCGGGACGTGGGAGGGAAAGAGCATCACTTACATCTGATACCTTCACTTGGATTCCCTGCTTTTCCAGCTTTTCAATGATATCCAGATATTGAATATAAGAAGATGCAACTCCATCTGGCAGAGGCGGCAGCATATCCCGGATCCGCTTGCCCTGATAACAGGCATCCATCATCCGCTTGATAAGTTCAATGTCCATAGTTATTTCTCCTTACAAAAAAATAATTACCACTGTTAATTAACAGCGGTAATTATAATAAGAGCGAAAACTTTTGTCAAGAAAAATGTGTAATTACATATTTTGCATTGATTTTTTAGGTTACTGTTTATTGGTAACATTCTGCGAGGTGTTTTTTGTAAGCAAAGCTCACAGAAAAAACGAGAACCTCGGCGCGAAATCATGCGAATGCATGATTTCTGTGCATCGCGAAGCGTGTTGCTGGTCACAGAGTGAACAGTAGCTTTTTTAGTGTCAAACTGACTGGATAAATTCCTTCACATAAAAAAGTGCAGCCCCGATCGCAGGTGTATACTGCCCATGTGTGCCCACGAGAATCTGTTCTTCTTTCAGCTCAAATGGAGTCATGGAATTGATCTGCCGCAGCAGATAATCCGTGTCATCTTCCGTAAAATAAGGTGCAAGATATCCACTGATAATGATGGGTGCATCAATAACCAGATTCAGGTTTTTCATTGCAAAAGCCAGATGTTTCAGATAATCCTCCCAGATTTGTATAAGCTGGGGGGATTTTTTTTCTCTTAAAAGAGGAAAAAATTCCTTTATAGTCATGCCGCTGGCCTGTTCCAAGGAGTTGGCAGAGCAATAGGTTTCCAGACAGCCCCGGTTTCCGCAGTAGCAAAGCGGTCCGTCAGGGTTGACACATATATGCTCGATTGTTCCGCTGTGCATAGAACGTCCCTGGTGAATCTGGTGATTGGTGATAATGGCACCGCCAAGATTTCGATTCAATAAAAGGACAACAGCGCTGTCAAGCTCCGGATGATTCCACAATTCCAGAAAAGCAGCTGATTTGGAGTCATGTTCCAGATGGCAGGGATAAGGCAGATGCCTGGAAAAATCCTTTAGACGCATACCGGTGTTGTTCATAATGTTTCCGTAGATAACAGTGGTATTATCCGGGGAAGTAATTCCCTGGGTAGCGATGGAAACCCCCAGAATTTTATTCTCCGGATACTGGTTTTTGTCAATAAAGTCCTTGACTTTGTCAGTGATCTGCTGGTAATACGCAGCTGTGTTTGAGTAGGTAAGCGGAATTGTATCCGTATAGACCGTGTTTCCGTACAGATCAATGGCGGTGATATGAAACATATTTTTTAATATTCCAACACCAATGGAAATTCTGAAATCCGAAACAATCTGAATGGCATTGGCCTTTCGTCCTCCGGTGGAATCAAAGTAACCATTTTTCTCAATCAGCCCTTCATTTTCCAGAAGATTTAAATTCTGGCTGACAGTAGACAGACCCATCTGCAGATCCTGAACGATCTGTAGCTTTGAGGTCAGTTTGCTCCGGTAAATGTATTGGTAAATTTTGGAACGGTTTATTTTCTTTAAAGCAATGGTGGTTAATCCTTTTTCACTCATGATGGTCTCCTGGTTATGTCTTTAGTACAACATAAGGTTAGTGACTGCTAATAAATATTCAAATAGGTAATGTTACTGTCCATTGGTAACAAAGCTTGTATTGCAGACTATGAAGTGAACAGTAATCATGTAATCTTTACTTTATCAGATAATGTTAAGTCTTACTTGCATTTTAGTATAGAACAGTTAAAAAAGCAATAAGCAGAAAATTACTGGTAAAACCATACAAAAATTAGAAATAAAAATTAGGATTTCTGTCAATGGATTTTTGAAAAGAAAAGATATATACTCAACTTACAATTAAGACATACACATAAGTTAAAACAAAAAGAAACATAAAGAACAACAAAACAGATTGGGATTGAGAATCAGATCTGTACAATAAGAAAATTAGGGAGGAACAGAACATGAAATTAACATTAAACGGAATCAAAGAGCATGAAGCATGGGAAAAAGCAGGAATTCAGCTTCCAGGTTATGATGTGGAGAAAATATCTGCCAAAGCGAAAGAAGCTCCAGTATGGGTACATTTTGGAATCGGCAATATTTTCCGCGTATTTATCGGTGGTATTGCAGACGGACTTCTGGAAGAGGGAATTCTGGACAGAGGAATCACCTGTGTGGAGACCTTTGACTATGATGTAGTGGATAAGATTTATGAACCATATGACAATCTTGGATTAAATGTAATCCTTCATGGAGACGGAACCCGTGAATATAAGGTTCTGGGCGCTCTGGCAGAAGCTGTAAAGGCTCAGTCTTCAGAACTGGAACAGTGGAACCGTCTGAAAGAAATTTTCACCAGCAAATCCCTTCAGATGGCATCCTTTACCATCACGGAAAAAGGATATGCATTACATAAAGCTGACGGAACCTGGTTCCCATTTGTGCAGGCTGATATCCAGAATGGTCCGGACAAAGCTACAGGTGCTATGGCAGTTCTGGTGGCAATGCTTTACGAGAGATATAAAGCAGGCAAATATCCGATTGCCCTTGTATCCATGGACAATTGCTCCCAGAATGGTGCGAAGCTTCGTGAGTCTGTGCTGACCATGACAGAAGAATGGAAGAAAGCCGGATTTGTAGATGATGGATTTATAAGCTATGTAAGTGATGAGAAAGTGGTTGCTTTCCCATGGACCATGATCGATAAGATCACACCTCGTCCCAGTGAGCAGATTGCAGCTGACCTTGAGAAGCTTGGCGTAGAAAGCATGCAGCCTGTTATCACAAGCAAGAAAACATATATTGCACCATTTGTAAATGCTGAGAAACCACAGTATCTTGTAATCGAGGACAGCTTCCCCAATGGACGTCCTGCTCTGGAAAAAGGTTTCGGCGTATACATGGCAGACAGAAATACAGTAAATCTTTCTGAGAGAATGAAAGTAACGGTATGTCTGAATCCGGTTCATTCTGCAACTGGTCCTCTTGGCGTGGTTCTTGGATATGACCTTTTTGCCCATATGCTGAATACAAATGAAGACATGATGAAAATGGCACGTATGGTAGCCTATGGTGAGGGTCTTCCGGTAGTTGCTGATCCTGGAATCCTTTCCCCACAGGCATTTGTGGATGAGCTTTTTAACGATCGTTTCCCAAATGAATACCTTGGCGATACCAACCTTCGTCTTGCTGTGGATGTATCCCAGATGGTTGGAATCCGTTTTGGAGAGACTGTAAAGGCATATGTGAAGAGATTCGGGAATGCATCTAAGCTCACAGCAATTCCTCTTGGAATCGCTGGCTGGTTAAGATATATGCTGGCAGTGGATGATGCAGGGAATAAATATGAACTGGCACCAGATCCGATGAATGAGGAACTCCAGGAACAGTTAAAGGATATTGTTATTGGAAAGCCTGAGACTTTTAAGGATCAGCTGAAACCGATCCTTTCTAACGAGCGCCTGTTTTTCACAGATCTTTACAAAGCTGGTGTGGGAGAGAAGATTGAGAACATGTTCAGGGAAATGATCGCAGGGCCGGGAGCTGTGAGAGCTACAATTCATAAATATGTTACAGCGTAATAAATTTATCTGGGATGCACTATGCTGATAAGTCCCGAATATAGGATAGCAAAAATGCGGGTGTTGTTATCTGTTTAACTGTAGACTATTGAATGAGAAATTTGGGGAGGAAATACAAAATGACAGAACCGGTATTTGTGGCAGAGTCAGCCAGACTGCTGATCGCGGCAGGGGCAGGAATTATATTGCTTCTGCTTCTTATCATTAAATTTAAGATTCATCCGATTTTATCACTGCTGATTTCAGCATTGGTTATTGGGCTTGGAGCCGGAATGCCGGTTCCAACCCTGGTAAGTACAGTGGAAAAAGGTGCGGGGGATACCTTGCAGGGAATTGTCCTATTAATTGGACTTGGCTCTTTGTTTGGAGGAATCCTGGAAGTATCAGGAGGTGCACAATGTGTTGCCCAGACTTTGATCAATAAATTCGGTGAGAAAAAATCTGGAATTGCATTGGGAATCACAGGGCTGGTAGTTGGTACAACCGTATTCTTTGAGGCTGGCGTGGTGATTCTCATTCCACTGGCATTCGGACTTGCAAAAAAGACAAAGAAATCTACTTTATATTATGTGATCCCTCTTCTGGCAGGACTGGCCACAGGCTTTGCCTTTATTCCACCATCTGCCGGCTCTGTTCTGGTGGCAAATATGCTGAACGTGGATCTGGGAGTTATGATTGCAGTAGGTGTGCCCGTTGGAATTCTGTCACTGATTTTTGCCGGTATTTTATGGTCAAAATTTATCGGCAGTAAAATTGATGCAGGGCTTCCTTCAAATATCCAGGAAGTTCGGGAAGCCGAAGAAGGTAATCTTCCGAAGTTTTCTACCGTGTTATGCATTATTCTTGTACCGTTGGTACTGATTTTGTGTAACACAGTTTCAACTTATATTCCTGGGATTGATCCAGTGAGACCAGTGCTGGAATTTCTGGGAACTCCATTTGTAGCGCTGATCATAGCAGTGCTGTGTGCCATGTACTTCCTTGGTAAAAAACAGGGATATGATGGAGAAAAGTTAAAGAAAATCCTGGACCGTTCCCTGCGCCCTACAGGACAAATCCTTCTTGTAATTACTGGCGGCGGAATTATCCGCTGGGTGCTCCAGGACTGCGGTATGGGAAACATTATCGGACCAGCCCTTGAAAAAAGCGGTCTTCCATTAGTATTGGTTGCTTTTCTCATCGCAGCACTGATCCGCGCGTCTGTTGGAGCTGCTGTGGTAGCCATGACAATGGCAGCCGGAATCATGGCCGCTATGCCTGGAGTAGCAGGACTGTCACCACTTTATCTGGCGGCTATGGTCTGTGCCATCAACGGAGGCGCGACCGCTTTCAGCCATGTAAATGATTCAGGCTTCTGGCTGGTCAGCTCCCTTCTTGAGATTGATGAGAAGACGACCTTGAAATCCTGGACCATGATGGAAACTATCATTGGAATTACAGGTCTGGTCTGTGCGATTGTGCTCAGCCTGTTTGCGTAGGAGCGTGAAAGCGATGAAAATAAAAGTAATATTGGGAACTATGCAAAATGCAAGTAAATTGGTCAGTATTGCAGGATCAATTGCATATGATGTGGATTTGTGTTATGGCCGTTACATAGTAGATGCGAAATCCATGCTCGGAGTTTTAAGCCTGCCGGATTTTGCATATGGAGAATTGCAGATTCCAGTTGAAAGCGAAGTGGAAAAGAAGCAGATTTTAGAAAAGCTGGACGAAGCCGGGCTGTTATATGAGAAAAAGCAGGAGGAAAAATAATGTTAAGGGAGCAGTTAAATGGAATTCAGCATGTAGGAATTCCCACAAATGATATAGAAGCAACCATTGAATTTTATGGAAAGCTTGGATTTGAGGTCGCTTTGCAAACTGTCAATGAGGAAGCAAATGAGAAAGTTGCATTCCTCAAGCTGAATAATCTGGTAATTGAGACCTATGAGAATAAAGCCGCAAAAATGGAATCAGGTGCTATTGATCACGTCGCAATTGATGTAAAAGATATCGAAAAAGTATATGAATTGATCAATCAGGCGGATCTGAATACCACCAGGGATACAATCCATTTTTTACCATTCTGGGAAAATGGTGTCAGATTTTTTACAATTGAGGGGCCGAATAAGGAAAAGATAGAGTTCAGCCAGTATCTGTGATTCCCTAGCGGGAACATCAATTACCCATCCGTAAATCAAAATGCCATCACACTTGGAGTATCCGGTGTGATGGCATTTTGAAATTGCACCTTTTCCCCGGGGAACAGAAGCCTTGTCAAGAAGTGCGAATACTTTAGTGAGTTCGGAACCTGGATTAGAGGTTTTTTTGATTTCCAAAGGATTCAGTATCCCATCATGTTCCAGAACAATGTCAATTTCTCTGGCATCTTTATCACGGTAGTAATATATATGGTTCTTGTCCACAGTTCAAATAGATTTTTGCAATTCTACAGAAAAAACGGCTGATTTTATATTATATGCAAGATTAGCCGAAACATTCTTTCGAAAATAGAAGTGGAAATGTTAATCATATTAGTTATTGACGAAAAGCATAGCTGAATATATTATGAAAATAATGATGAAATATGTGATTTTACAGATGAAGTGGGACAAAAGTTATGATTGACGATCCTTTTTCAGATTTACTGAAAACAAACAAGCGCAAAGAAAATATTTCCAAATTAAACGATGATCTTGCCTATGAGATTCTTTCCGTGGTGGAGGAAATTCCGGCGGGGAGAGTGGCAACCTATGGACAGATCGCAAAGCTGATCGGGCGGGAGAAGAATTCCAGATTGGTGGCGAGAGTGCTGTCTCATGTAGGAAATTATGGGGAGTTTCCATGTTATCGGGTGGTGAATCATATGGGAAGACTGGCGCCTGGTTGGGCGGAGCAGGAGTGGCTGCTGAAAGGGGAAGGAGTTACTCTGAAAGAAAATGGTTGTGTAGATTTGAAGAAATATTTGTGGGAATGTTGATTTTAGAAAGGGTGTATAGCGATAAAGAAAAATCTAAAACGAATAAGGAATATACTTCTATGGTTTCTGCTTATCGTAGTGCTGGTAAATGTTTTTGCACCGCTGTATTGCAGGAAGCCAGATGAAAAATTTGCGGAAATGCTGAAACAGACAGAATTTACTTCCGATACGCCAGGGGGCGAACGGATCCGCTGTATTGATGACAATGAAGAGGCTCTTTTGTGGAGACTGCGGATGATTGGAGCAGCGAAGAAGAGTATTGTGCTGGCAACCTTTGATCTGCGGGCGGATGAAAGCGGAACGGATCTTCTTGCGGCGCTGAATCACGCTGCTGAAAAAGGGGTGGAAATCAAGCTCTTAATTGACGGAATTTACCAGCAGCTGTTCCTGAATGGAAGCAAGGAATTTCAGGCACTTGCGGCGAGGGAAAACGTGGAGGTAGGTGTTTACAACCCGGTGAGCCCGGTTGGCATATTTAAGCTCAATTACCGTATGCACGATAAATATGTGATTGTGGATGACAAAATGTATCTGCTGGGTGGCCGCAACAGCAATGATATTTTCCTTGGAGATTATACCACGGATGTCAATGTGGATCGGGATATTCTGGTATGCGATACAACAAATGGCAAGGGTGAATCCCTGCAGGAACTGGAAGCATATTTTCAGCAGATTTGGAATGAAGATTGCGTGAAAATAAAGGGTGGAAGAAAAAAGAATAGTTCGGAAATTTCTGTGTCAGAAGAAGCGGCAGACGACAGTGAGGGTACAGAAAGTAATTTGAAAAATCCTGATATTGTGAATGGAAAATCGAATGCTGAAAATGAGATAACAGACGAGACACAGGAAAGGCTTTCAAAGTACGAAAAACAATACCAGTCTTTAGAAATGCGTTACGCTTCCCTGAAAGAAAAATACACCGATATTGAAGATTACAGCTCCTGGCAGGAGGATACCATTCCGGCGAATAAAATTACGCTTGTTAACAACGGAACCCATGCAGGCCCCAAAACGCCCCTGGTACTTCAGACAATCCGCTATCTGGCGAAGAACGCAGACAATGTAACGATCCAGACCCCATATGTGATCTGCAACGGATACATGTACGACACTTTAAATGAGATCGCGTCCCATGCCCAGTTAAAGATCATTCTTAACGCAGTAGAGAAAGGTTCCAATCCCTGGGGCTGCACCGACTACCTGAATCAGAAAAAGAAAATCCTGAATACCGGTGCCGATGTATATGAGTTGATGAACGAGGTTCCAGTTCACACCAAAGCAGTCCTGCTTGACGACCGACTCTCTGTCGTCGGATCCTATAACCTGGACATGAGAAGTACTTATCTGGATACGGAATTAATGCTTGTTATCGACAGCAAAGAACTGAATCAGCAGATTCAGTCCACGGAAGGTACTTACATAGAAAAAAGTAAAGAAGTTCTGTCAAACGGACAGGAGACAGAAGGGGTACAGTATGAAACGAAAGTGCTGAACTGGCAGAAAAAACTTTTCTATGGAGTGCTGCGGATTATAATCAGACCATTGCGCCAGCTGTTATAAGTATTATATTTCTTGAAGTAAAAACGGTGAAATACAGCAAAGAAGTTACTATTGTTATAAAAAAAACAATACAAGAAAAAGGACTTAAGGGGCGTAACTGTCATATAAAAACTATAATAGTACGATTAAAATCTGTTAATATCTTCACTTGCTGTTCCTTGAATCCACATAAAACCACACAGGTTTTTCCAGTATTGTAAAGAAACGGAAAGAAAAAGGAAAAAAGCCAGTGAAAAATCAAATAAATAGTAAATTAGGAATTGATTTTTTTTATAAAAGCAGTTAGAATGACCTGTGGGAACAAAAATAGTTCCCCCAAATTAGAAAATAAAGGCAGGTGAACAGAATGGATAGTTGCGATTCTCATGGGCGAAGTAGTTGCATAGGATGGAAAAACGAAATGACAGATGAGCATCGCGCACATTCTGTTCTTCTTTTCATGTAAAAGGCGCATTGCGCTTAAGAACACTGTTTCATTTCTTTTTTCTATCCTATGAGTTCTTCAGAAGAATCCAATATTCCCTAGAACCTGTTTGAAAAAGCATTCCCGCAATCTGCACGCTCCACTTTGCAGTATATTTTACCCGAATTCGGTTGCCGTAGCTCGCTATGGTGTTCTCATCCGGGCAAAATCTCCCACAAATGTGACGTACATCTTGCAGAAAACCTTTTTCAAACACGCTCAAAGAACAGAAAAGCTACACGCTAGAATTCTGTTTAAATACGGATTTTACTGTCCGTAAAAACGGACTTTGTATAAGTCTGTCAAAAATACATAAGATAAACACCTGGAAATGGTGAACTGTCTTATTGTCAGATTGGAGAAAGTAGGATGGAGAAAAGAGTGCAGGACTACACCCAGGACATTCTGGCTGTAGTAAGAAGTAATACCTCTCCGGCAGCTATGAGCGATAAGCTGGGAGATTTTCATGCCAATGACATTGCAGATGCAATGCCGAGGCTGACTGTTCAGGAACGCTGCAAACTGTACCGTATTCTGGAACTGGATATGCTGTCCGATATTTTTGAGTATACGGACTCAGATAATGCAGCAGAATATGTGAAAGAGATGGATGTAAAAAAAGGTGCAGCTATTCTTTCACGCATGGAGACTGATGCCCTTGTAGAGGTTCTTCATAAGATTGATAAAGCCAAAAAGAAATTGCTGTTCGAATTAATGGATGATGATGTCCGCCACGATATTGAGATGATCGCTTCCTTTGATGAGGATGAAATCGGCAGCCGTATGACGACTAACTGCATTATCATTCGTGAGAACCTGACTGTGAAGCAGGCTATGAACAGCCTTGTAGAGCAGGCTGCTAAGAACGATAATATTTCCACAATCTTTGTGGTAACCGAGTCGCAGAAATTTTACGGAGCCATTGATCTGAAAGACCTGATCATTGCAAGACAGGATAAATCCCTGGAAGATCTGGTGGCAACCTCTTACCCATATGTATATGCTGAAGAGGATATTGACGACTGTATCGAAGAACTGAAAGCGTATTCCGAGGATTCCATCCCCGTGCTGGATAATGACAACCGCTTTTTAGGTGTTATCACATCTTCCAATATCATCGACTTGGTTGATGATGAAATGGGAGAGGATTACGCCATGCTGGCAGGTCTTACCGCAGAGGAGGATCTGAAGGAGCCGCTGAAAGAGAGTATGAAGAAACGTATGCCATGGCTGATCGTTCTTCTTGGTCTTGGAATGGTTGTATCCTCTGTAGTAGGTGTCTTTGAGAACGTAGTAACCCAGCTTCCCATCATCATGGCCTTCCAGTCCCTTATATTGGACATGGCAGGAAACGTTGGTACACAGTCTCTGGCTGTTACCATCCGTGTCCTGATGGATGAGTCCCTCACCGGCAAGCAGAAGCTGGAACTTGTATTTAAAGAAATGCGGATTGGTCTTTGCAATGGTGCGTTGCTTGGTATACTGTCCTTTGTACTCATTGGACTTTACATTTACTTATTTAAAGGAAAGACTTTGGTATTTGCATACGCCGTATCCGGTTGCATCGGAGTCGCCCTGCTCCTTGCAATGCTGATCTCCAGTGCCGTAGGTACCTGTATCCCTCTGTTTTTCAAAAAAGTAGGTGTAGACCCCGCCGTAGCCTCTGGTCCATTGATCACCACCGTCAACGACCTTGTTGCTGTTGTGACATATTATGGACTTGGATGGGTATTCCTCATCGGAATACTGCATCTGGCAGGTTAATAAGATTGTATATTGAAAGCTCTTTGGGAAGTTAATAAAAATTCCTAGGGGGCTTTTCTTATTGCTATTTAATTGGTTGGTCGTTATCCCGGACGCGATTTCACAATGTATATTCACCGCCGCGCGTCGCAACGTTCCGGCAAGCTAATGACTAACCTTTTACTGCACAAGTCAAAAAGTGCGTTCAAGTGTTTTTTAGAGAAACAAAAAATGAAACGAATCGACTTTGAAATAGGAATCTGCTTCCCGCTGATCCTAGACTCACTATTCATTTTTGTGTTTGGATTTGGTATCCGGGGAGCTGCCATTGCAACTGTAATCTCCCAGTTTTTATCCGCAGCCTATGTACTTCTTTTCCTTGAGAAAAAGGCAGAAATGAAGGCACGGCTCCTGAAGAAAAAAGAACTTTCAGGATGCATGGAGAATGCAAAAAATATTATCAGCCTGGGTACTGCAGGCGTTATCATGCTGCTGACGGTGCTGCCAGAGCTGAAAAGAATGGAAAATTAAAACAACCGATTTTTGGCCTCCTGTTTTCGATAAGCAGAAGGCGTCATCCCAGTATGTTTTTTAAACTGGCGGATATAATGTTCTGTGGTATCATATCCGATTGCTTCCGCAATATTTGCCACAGTCATAGTTGTATTCGCCAGGAAATCCTGGGACCGTTCGATTCGAACGGTACGGACCACTTCTGTATAGGTCATTCCCATCAGATCTTTAATTAAACGGGAAGTGTATTCATTGGAATAATGAAAACGCTTTGCCACAGTCGAAAGTGTCACATCTCTGTAATTATCCTGGATATACTGAATAATCGCATAACGCTGCACATCAATCTTGCTGTTGAAAAGAGGCATCTGCACAGATTCCGAGTAATTTCGTACCAATAGATAGAAATCCAGAAGCAGTACATTGGTAATGCACTGATAAGAGTATTCCTGTTTATTCATACTTTCCCATAACATCCAGCAAAAAGATTCCCGGATGTAAGAATCCATTCCTGAATGAAAAAGAATATAATCATTTGCTCTTTTTGCATAAATATTATTCAAAAAGAAAGAAGAGAGCTTATTTGGCGTATTCAAAAAATTATAAAACATACTATGCAGAGTGTTGCGGCGGAGCATGATGTTGATAATAATACTATCATCATAAACAGAAATAGAGTGCTCTACAGAAGGGGGGATTACGCAGAAATCTCCTGTTTTCATGGAAATGGTCTGTCCGGAAATCTCCTGTGTACACTTCCCGTCGTAAACATATACCAGCTCAAAAAATGTGTGGGAGTGAATCAGCGCCGGGCTATAGCGGTTATGCTTCTGTACCACAATGCTATCTTTGTCCGCCATATCAAAAAAGAAAGAGTCTTTAAATTCCGGTGGAATGGTTTCTTTCACTTCCGGAATCAGTAAGTGGCGGCGGATCACCTCCTGAATATCCTGTTTTGCGATATAAGCATAAATCTGCCCGGCTTCCCGGGCTTCATACTGTTCTTTATAAAACAATTCTTCATCATTAAACTGATAAATCTGATGTCTCAGTTCTTCAACATCCATAAAAATCCCCCTTTTACAAAATCTATTCACACAATCCAAAATATTAAAATAAAGCTATTTATATGATGTATTTTAACATCTTAGATCAAATACATCAATAAAACTGAGCTAAATTGTGAATTTGAAATTTTAGGGGGAAGAATATAATAATCTCATAAACAGTTTTCAAGTGAACGGAGGGTAAACATGAGTGAACCGATTCTTGAAATGAAAAATATTTCCAAGAATTTTGGAAGCGTAATAGCACTGAAAAATGTAGATCTGGAGGTATATCCAGGGGAAATAAGAGGTTTGATCGGTGAAAATGGTTCTGGAAAGTCTACCATATCTTCTATTGCAGCTGGCATGCAGAAAGCCACCAGTGGAAGAATGACTTTCAAAAAGCAGAGCTGGGAACCAGCGAGTATGATAGATGCGCTACAAAATGGAATCGGAATGGTTGTGCAGGAGAGCGGAACCATTTCGGGGGTAACCGTTGCAGAAAATATTTTTCTGGCAGAGCTTTCCCAGTTTCGGAACAAGCTGGGGATGATCAATAAAAAGGCAATGAACCAGAAAGCGACAGAGGCAATGAGAGCCATTGGAGTAGAACATGTAATCGGCGATATGCCTATTGATTCACTGGATTTTCAGACCAGAAAGCTGGTAGAAATCGCTAAGGTTATGCTGAAAAATCCAGACATTCTGGTAATTGATGAGACAAGCACAGCACTTTCACAGGATGGACGTGAGATCATGTATTCCTTGATCCGAAAGCTGCGGGACAGTGGAAAAGCAATAATCTTTATTTCCCATGACCTGGAAGAGATTATGGAAGTTTGTGATACACTCACTGTTCTCCGTGATGGAAACCTGATCCGTACGTTTAAAAAAGAAGAATTCAATGCGGATGAAATCCGTACAAGTATGATCGGCCGCGAGCTTCAGGGAGATTATTACAGAAGTGATTTTACCCCAAGCAGCCAGAAAGAAGCTGCCATAACAGCCACTAATCTGAAGTACAAAGAGGAGTTAAAATCTGTAAGCATTACTTTGAAAAAAGGCGAAATCTTAGGCATTGGCGGACTTGCCGCCTGCGGAATGCACACTTTGGGAAAAGCCATGTTCGGCGCACTTGCCCTGGAAGAGGGAGAAGTAACCACTTACGATGGAACGAAGATCAACAGTCCCCACATCGCAGTTGCAAACAAGATTGGTTATGTGTCAAAGGACAGGGATGTGGAATCCCTTTGTCTGTCCGCAAGTATCCAGGACAACATTGCAGTTGGCGGAATGGAAAAATATGCCGTAAACGGATTCCTTATAACAAATAAAAAGGAAAAAGAATATGTGGCAAAACAGATAAAAGATCTTTCTATTAAATGTTCTGATGGCGACCAGCTGACAAGCCAGCTGTCCGGTGGAAATAAGCAGAAGGTTGTATTTGGAAAATGGATCGGCTGTGGAAGTGAGATCCTGATCCTGGATTGCCCCACCAGAGGTGTTGACATTGGCGTCAAACAGTCCATGTATCAGCTGATGATGGAGCTGAAAAAAGAGGGAAAAGCAATCCTGCTGATCAGCGAGGAGCTTCCGGAACTGCTGGGAATGAGCGACAGGCTTCTGATTATGAAAGACGGAAGCATTACCGGTGAATTTATGCGAAGTGAAAGCCTGACAGACGCAGATGTAATTGGATATATGATTTAAGGGGGAACATCAGATTATGAAAAATAATATGAATAAATATAAAGCAGCCCAAACTGCGATAAAGGTTCTTCCATTTGCGGCTCTGGTGCTTTTATTCGGAATCTTCCTGGCAGTAGTCAGTGCAAAAGGCTATCGGCTGGATATGTATCTGCAGATTGTTTTTAACGAAGGTGTTGTGTTGGCGGTGGTTGCTACAGGAGCAATTTTCATTTACACATTGGGAACTTTTGATATCAGTCTTGGCGCTGCAACCTTGTTTTCTGCAACCATGGGTGTGGTTACTTACAATACTACACAGAATGTGGTGTTAATGATCCTGGCAATCTTTGTAAGCGGAGTTGCATGTTCCCTTGTAAATTCCCTGCTGGCTTCGGTATTTCATATTCCAGCATTTGTTACTACAGTTGCCATGATGTCTGTGCTTTCTGCGATTGCCTCACAGATCATTACCACAAAGGGTGGTGCACTTGGCGGGATCAGTATTCCGGGAGTAGTGGTAAAGCCGTTTGACAATATAGTTTTTAAAATCGTAGTATTGGCAGTCTTCTTTATTATCAGTTATTTTGTTTTCAATCTTACAAAAGTGGGAAGAAGGCAGAAATTTATCGGAGGAAATCCGGTGTGCGCAGCTCTTACCGGAATTGAATCCAACAAATATACCATTATTGCTTTCGTAATGGCAGGCCTGGGCGTAGGGCTTGGAGCGTTTCTTACTCTGGTTTATACACCATCTGTAACAACCACTACGGCCTCCAGCATTGGTATGAATATTTTTATTGCAATTGTATTTGGCGGAATGCCTATTTCAGGCGGAGCACGTTCCAGAATTTATGCGGCACTGGTTGGCGGTTTTTCCTTTATCCTGCTCAATGACATTCTGGAGCTGGTGATTGACGGAAGTGCGGCTTATGGAATCACCCAGGTGATCAGTGCAGTATTTTTCCTGATCGTTGTATATGTAACAAGCATGAATTATAAGACAAATATACTTCCAAGATAATGGAGAATAAGAAATAACTGTCCGATATATGGGATTTTTAATGGTGAATTAGCGTATAACGCTGCAAATAAAAAGGAGGAAATTCTAATGAAACGAACAATGAAAAAAATGGTAAGCATGGCATTAACAGGAACTATGGCTGTAGCAGTTCTTGCAGGAGCAGGAACAAGTGAAGTAAAGGCTGCTGACAAGGCAAAGATTGGTGTGCTGGTTGCAGACGTAAGTGGCGAGGAAGCACAGGGCTTCCGTTCTTATTATGAGAATTATATCGCTGGTAACTATGACGTAGAATTTAACTACACAGATGCGCTGCAAAGTGCAGAAGATGAGAAAACAGCAATTGAGAAGTTTGCTTCCCAGGGGTGTCAGGCAATCATCTCTTTTTCCAGCAACGATCGTGTACAGCAGATTGAGACTTGTGAAAAATACGGAGTTTACTATGCGGTAGCTTCCGGTGTGCTGGATGACGCACAGTATGAAACTTACAAAACTTATGAATATTTTGCTGGTCAGGTAGGACCTGGAAATGATACAGAGTTTGAAGCTGGAAAAGATATGGGAGCTTACTACAAAGAGCAGGGTGTTTCCAAAGTAGCAATCTATGGAGCTTTTATTCCGAACCCAATGCATGTTTACCGTGTTGCTGGTGTCCTTAACGGACTGGGTTGCACCTATGGCGGAGAAAGCGATATGAACGCTATCGCTGGACAGATTTTCCAGGATCAGACAGTTGATTTATCTAAAGTAGAAGGCGATGTAGAGGTTGTTTCCTATCTTCAGGGATATGGTGACACCACAACGGATGAGTTAAACGCAGCAATCCAGAAAACACCGGATGCATTTATTTCCGTAGGTATGGCAACCACATTCTTTGCACAGTCCTTAAGTGAGGCAGGAATCTCCTTCTCAGATATTGATTCCTTTACTGAGACAAACGGAAATTCTATGAAAAATGGTACCCTTACTTATCTTGCTGGAAAATATTCTTCTTCTATCGGACCAGTTTTTGCACTGGTAATGAATGCAATCAATGGAAATGTGATCAGAGACGAGGACGGAAACGCTCCATCTATCAGCCAGGGATATCTGGTAGCAACTGACAGCGACACATTTGATAAATACTCTGTTTCTGACAGTGGTGATGCACCAATCTATGACAAAGAAACTCTGGACAGTATTATTGGCGATAACGTTACATTTGAGGATGTAAAAACATTAGTAGAATCTAAGTAATTGTTTTGCAGGTAACTGTGAAGACATTAAACAGTTACGAATTTAAATAACTGGAAATTAATTTATGAAAGCTCTGACCGATAACCCTGGATGCCCATATCCAGGAAATCGGACAGGCTGGATGGAGGCTGGAATTTATGAGCACCCCTAAGAAAATAGCGGGAACATTTACGATCCCTGTACTGACCTTACTTATTTTGGAAGTGATCTGTCTGTCACATGGAGAAAACATCATAACAAATCAGAAGGGCTTTGATAATTTTGTGGTCTATACTGCAATTGTTATGATTACAACAATTGCCCTGTCCATTAACCTGAACAGTGGAAGATTTGATTTTTCACTTGGAGCCATGGCTTCTCTGTCTGCTGTAGTGGGAGCGAAGATAAGCTATGCAGTATTAGGCGGCGGCTCAGGAAGTGCAGCACTTATGCTGGTAATCACTATTGCGGCCGGCGCTGTGCTGGGAATGGTATCTGGTCTTATTTATGTGACTCTCAGGATTCCGCCCATCATAACATCTTTGGGTGTAACCCTGATCTATGAAGGTGTTTTGTACACCATTACAAGCGGAAAATATGTAATGACAGAGGTACAGAATTCTTCCATGTCAGGCTTTGTAGGAACCTGGATTTATGCGGCGATTATTATTGCTGTGGTACTGGTCCTTTCCATTCTTCTGTTTGATTATACAAGGTTTGGTTATGACTATAATGCATTGAAAAATGGGCAGAAGGTAGCAGTAAATACAGGAATCAAAGAGATTCCAAATGCCATTGGCTGTTATGGGATCTGCGGTGCGCTGATGGGAATTGTTGGATTTTTGAATGCGGCAAGAAGTACGACCATCAATGGAGGCCAGCTGAACTTTGGCTCTATTTCCATTATGTTTACAGCATTTTTGCCAATGTTTATTGGTTCTTACATAAGCAGGTATAGCAATGAGAAACTTGGATTTTTGCTGGCTGCGGTTTGCATGTCTTTGCTGAATTCCACATTTGCAGTTCTCTCAAATGTGGTGACCGCTTCCATGCAGTCTATTATCAATGCAGTATTGCTGATGGCATTCCTGATTTATCTGAATAATGAAAAATTACTGGTAAGAATTTTCACGGGAAAAATCAGACAATAACTTGAGCCTGTTTGAAAAATCATTCCTGCAATCTGCACGCCCCACTTTGCGGTATATTTTGCCCGAATTCGGTTGCCGTAGCCCGCTACGGCGCCCTCATCCGGGCAAAATCTCCCACAAATTGTGACGCACATCTTGCAGAAAGCCTTTTTCAAACACGCTCTGAGATTGCAGCGGCCCTGCCGGAAAACTCCGTAGGGTCGCATTTTTATAACAATTTTGACAAAATTCTATGTGACAAGAGGTTTTTATGGCTGAAATGAAAAATCAGAAATTGTTGAATAAAGCATTAAATCTGCTTCCGGATCTGGTTGAGACAAAAGTAGATGCAGTGCAGACAGTAGAACTTTATAAAAATGATAACAGTATTGTCATTGAGCAGGCAGTTGATTACAGAAAGAGAGTTTTGAAAAAGGGAAGCCGGGTATGCCTGGATTTTGGAAATCATCAGGTTGGGTATCTGACTTTAAATCTGAATTACAGGGGGAGTCATCCAGACGCGCCTGTGTGGCTGAAGCTTCACTTTGCAGAAAATGCGACGGAGCTTTTTGAAGATGGAAAAAGCTATCAGGGCTGGATCTGTTCTTCTTGGATCGAAGAGGAACAGCTCCATGTGGATGTGGTTCCTTCCCAGCTGCGCCTGCCAAGGAGATATGCGTTCAGGTATGTGATGATCGAGGTTCTGGATATTAGTTCCAAGTTTGATCTTGTTGTGGAAGATGCTTTTTGTACCGCTGTTTCTTCTGCGAAAGACCAGGAGCTTTCCGCATTTAAGGCGCAGAATCATAAGCTGGCAAAAATGGATCAGATCGCATGCAGAACCCTTCACAATTGTATGCAGCAGGTGTTTGAGGACGGTCCGAAGAGAGACCGCAGACTGTGGATGGGAGATCTTCGTATCCAGGCACTGACCAATTATGAAACTTATAACAATAATGATATGGTGAAAGCCTGCCTGTATCTGTTTGCAGCACTTCCTATGGAAAAAGGAAGGATGGGGGCGTGCTTGTTTCTTTCCCCGGAACCGGAAGTGGATGATACCCAGATGTTTGATTATTCCCTGTTTTTCATAAACACACTTTGGGACTATTACGAAGCTACAAAGGATAAGGAAACTTTGCAGGAGTTATGGCCTGTAGCATTAAGACAGATCGAACTGGCAGAAGAGCAGCTGGATGAGAAAATGTTGGTAGGAGATTCAGATGTGCTGGGCTGGTGCTTTGTGGATTGGAATCTGAATCTGAATAAACAGGCGTCTGCCCAGGGGATTTTTCTTTATGCGCTTAGTGCAGCTATCCGGATTGCCCAGGTGCTAGGAGATGTTATGACGGAGGAAAAACTGGCGGAGCTTTACTGTGAGTGCAGAAATGCGGCGAATTTATATCTCTGGGATGGAGAAAAACAATGCTACATCAGTGGAAAAGAAAGACAGGTTTCAGTTGCTTCCCAGGTGTGGATGATTTTGGGAGAGGCGATTGAAGACCAGGCAGCAGTAAATCTTCTGCGCAGGGTGGAGACCATTTCGGAAGCTGAAAAAATGGTGACGCCATACATGTATCACAATTATATTGCGGCGCTGCTTCTTGTGGGGGAGAAAAAAATGGCTCTGCAGAAAATGGAAGCATACTGGGGCGGCATGACCGATCTGGGAGCGGATACATTCTGGGAATTATATAATCCGGAAAACCCTTCAGAATCACCATATGGCGGCACCATCGTGAACAGCTACTGCCATGCCTGGAGCTGTGGCCCGGCGTATTTTCTTAGAAAGTATTTTACAGCAGACGGCTCATTGAAAGGGGAAAAATAATGACAGAGATCGATATGAAAGGAAATCCTTTTTTTCTGGATGAAGAAGGAGAAAATTGGGTTCTGGATACCTGGAAAAATATGAGTCTGGAGCAGAAATGCGGACAGGTATTTTGCCCCATGGGGTTCAACGGAGAGGAAGAAACGCTGAAGCATTTTACCCAGGATATTCAGGTGGGTGGTCTGATGTATCGTGCAGACAGCGCGGAAAATATTCAGGATATTTATAGAAAGCTGCAGGCGTTTTCCAATATTCCGCTGCTACTTGCGGCTAATACGGAAGCAGGCGGAGACGGACTTGCCTATGAGGGAACTTCCTTCGGAAAACCTATGGCAGTGGCGGCTACAGATGATCCGGAAAATGGATACCGAATGGGATATACCGCCTGCAAAGAGGGTGCAGCTTTGGGGCTGAACTGGTCTTTTGCGCCTATTGTGGATATTAATTATGATTTTCACAATCCCATTACCAATGTAAGAACTTTTGGAAGTGATCCAAAGAAGGTGCTGGATTTTGCCCTGGAATATATGAAGGGAGCAGATGAATGCGGTGTGGCTGTTGCTATCAAACATTTTCCAGGAGATGGGGTGGATGAAAGAGATCAGCATATTCTTACAAGTGTTAATTCTTTTTCTACAGAAAAATGGGATGAAACCTATGGATATGTTTATGGGAATCTGATAAAGAAAGGTGCGAAGACCGTGATGGTAGGGCATATTGCCCAGCCTGCTTATGTGAAGGCGCTCAATCCCCAGGCAACCAGGGAAGAGATGCTGCGTCCGGCTTCTTTATCCAAGGAGCTTCTTACTGGGCTTCTCAGAGAAAAGCTGGGATTTAACGGGCTGATCAGCACAGACGCAACACCTATGGTTGGGTTTACCGCAGCTATGAAGCGCAGCGAGGCGATTGTTCAGGCAATCAATGCAGGCTGTGACATGATTTTGTTCAACAAAAGTCTGGAAGAGGATTTTGGATATCTTCTGGCTGGTGCGAAAACTAGAAATTTGAGCATGGATAGACTGGATGAGGCAGTTCTCAGAATTCTGGCCACAAAAGCGTCACTGGGGCTTCATAAGAAGAAAGCGGAGGGCACTCTGGTTCCAGAAAAAGAGGCGTTGGAAATTGTGGGCTGTGAGAAGCACAAAAGCTGGGCGAAAAAGGTGGCAGACCAGGCAATAACTCTGGTAAGGGATGAGCAGGAACTGCTTCCAATTTCCCCTAAGAAATACAAGCGGGTTTATCTGAATGTAATCCAGAAAGATCTGGATCCAGAGAATGCTTTTGTGCAGTCATGGAAAGAGAAGTTTGAGCAGGAAGGCTTCCAGGTGACGGTCCGTGACCGCCGGGTATCTATCTCTATGGAAGATTTCGTGAATCCGGCAGGTATGACACCGGAAAAAGGAAAACTGATGCACGAAATGTACCGAAGTGTGGAGGAGATGAAGCAGGACTACGACTTGTATGTTTATATCTGTAACATGGAAAATGCTTCCAATAATACCACTCTTCGCTTGAATTGGAATGTGTGCTTCGGGCTTGGAGATGATGCACCCTGGTTTGCTCCGGAGATTCCGGCGCTGATGATTTCTACAGCTTATCCATTCCATCTGTTTGATGCACCGATGGTGAAAACTTACATTAATACATACAGTGGGAACCCGGAATTTATTCAGGCAGCAATGGATAAGATTATGGGACGCTCGGAATTTACAGGGGTAAGTCCGGCGGATCCTTTGTGTGGGAAAAATTATATTTAAGATGATTGCTGGCAGGTTTATTTGCAGTTGTTAACGGAATGGAGAAATATATGAAAGCTTTTATATTTGATTTAGATGGTGTTATTGTTTTCACTGACAAATTTCACTATCAGGCGTGGAAAAAGATGGCGGATGAAATGGGAATTTATTTTGATGAGACCATAAATAACCGTCTTCGCGGTGTGAGCAGATCGGAGAGCCTGGAAATTATTCTGGAGAGATATGAAGGACCGGCTCTTTCCAAGGAGAAAAAAGCAGAACTGATGGAGAGTAAGAACAATACTTACAGAGAGCTTCTGGCATCCATGACACCGGCTGATGTGACGGAAGATGTAAGAAGAACTCTTGCGGAATTACATAACAGGGGGTATAAGCTGGCACTTGGCTCTTCCAGTAAGAACGCAAAATTTATCCTGGAAAAGGTTCAACTGTTGGATGCATTTGATGCGATCTCCGATGGAACGAATATTACCAAGTCCAAACCGGATCCGGAAGTATTTTTGAGAGCAGCAGAGTTCCTTGGAGAAAAGCCTGAGGATTGTTATGTGGTGGAAGATGCTTATGCTGGAATTGACGCAGCGAAGAGCGCGGGAATGCAGGCTGTGGGAATTGGGATTGCAGCTGGATATGCGGCTGCTGATGTGAAGATTCAGAGTTTTGGAGAGCTCCTGACACTGGGAGCCTGAAAATGAATGAGAAAACCTCCAATTTTGGAAATGCTGATGTTTCCATAATTGGAGGTTTTTTGCTAAACCGCGTTTCCCAGTTTTTGAAAAAAAGCTGGTTTTTCCCACTTTTCGTCTATGATATTTGCAGAACAGGTGAAAAAACAATTATTGTCTTTGATTGGTGAAATGGCTACCGTTCCATGGCTGTTTTCCAAAAATACTTCTTTTGGAAACTTGGGCATTTTTGTTTCATGAATTCAATGCTTCTTTTACTCTTGAGAAAAAATACAATGGCTATCAATTATTAGTTTGTGATGGCTCAGATTTAAACATCGCTTGCAATCCCGAAGACAAAGATACCTAATTTGACAAACTCCAAGGAAAAAAGTAAAATACTAATAACTATGCAGAAACATGCATACTACAGATTTTTTCAAAAAGAAATTATAATAAAAATACGAAGAAGCGAGGATGGACCGAAATGAATACATGGGAAGCAAACATTCGTAAAGTAGTACCTTATACACCCGGCGAGCAGCCCAATCAGCCGGACATGATCAAGCTGAACACAAACGAGAACCCATATCCCCCTGCACCAGGCGTGGAGAAAGCATTACACGGGATTCAGCCAGATACCCTCCGCCTTTATCCGGATCCTACAGCTGGCGATCTGGTACATGCAATTGCCCGGAACTATGGACTGAAAGACGAGCAGGTTTTTGTAGGTGTTGGCTCAGATGATGTACTTGCCATGAGCTTCCTCACCTTCTTTAACTCAGATAAACCGATCCTTTTTCCAGATATCACCTATTCTTTCTATGACGTATGGGCGGATCTTTTCAGAATCCCATATGAATGTAAAGCTCTCGATGAGAACTTCTGTATCCGCAAAGAAGATTACTTCGGAGAAAACGGTGGAATTATTTTTCCGAACCCCAATGCACCTACAGGCGTGGAGCTGCCCCTCGGTGACATCGAGGAGATTCTCTTACACAACCGGGACGTCATTGTGATCGTAGATGAAGCATATGTAGATTTCGGAGCGAAATCAGCACTGGAGCTTATAGAGAAATATGACAATCTCCTGGTAGTTCAGACCTTCTCCAAATCCCGTTCCATGGCTGGAATGCGTATCGGCTTTGCGTGCGGCCATCCACAGCTGATCAGTTTTCTGAACGATGTAAAATATTCCTTCAATTCCTACACTATGGATCGTACCACTCTTGCAACCGGTGTGGCAGCTATCCAGGATAAGGCATATTTTACAGAAACCTGTGAGAAGATTATTGCTACCAGAGAATGGGCGAAGAAAGAACTGGCTGCCCTTGGTTTCACATTCCCGGATTCTAAGACCAACTTTATCTTTGCTTCTCACAAAAGCTGTCCGGCCAAAGAAATTTTTGAGGCCCTTCGTCAGGAGCATATTTATGTAAGATACTTCCCGAAGCCGAGGATTGACAATCATTTGCGGATCACGGTAGGGACTCAGGAAGAAATGGAGAAATTAATACATTTTCTGGAAAAATATCTAAAAAATCATAAATAAGTGAAAAATATCTGTTTGAACGAAAATTCTGTTCTGGTGATTTTTTAATACGCTCTGGAGCCTGTGTGAAAAATACTCCGGAACAGGAAGCTCAGAACGACAGGAGTAAATATGAAATATAAGAAATTATTGAAAAAAGCAGCTGTAAGTCTGTTACTTGCCCAGTCCCTGATTTTTACAGGCTTGCCCATTCAGGCAGCAGATATTGTCGGGCAGAGTATGGTCTGGACGGAAAGTGCGGAAATGGAAAGCGCAGGAGACGCTGTATCAGCTGTGTCTTCGGATGAGATGGCTGTGGAAGAGTCTTATGTGCAGGATGATTTTTCAGCAGGTGATGATCAGTCAGGGAGCGGAAGCACTTTAGACGATGACCGCCAGGCTGGCAATGGAAGTGCAGAAGGCGATGCCAGTCAGGCTGGCAATGGAAGTGCAGAAGGCGATGACAGCCAGGCTGGCAATGGAAGTACGGAAGACGATGCCGGTCAGTCAGGCAATGCCAGCTTCACAGGCATGACAGATGGAAATCCCTCCCAATCGGAAGACCTGTCAGACGGTTTCTCAGATGGTGGTACTGATGAACTTCAGGAACAAGATTCTGGCTTTGGCAGCATGAATCCGGATTCTGCCGAAGAAGAGAAAAGTGAAGACAATCTGACCGATGCGGAGATTGAGGCTCAGCTAGAGCCAATTCGTGAGCTGCAGCCTATAAGTTATGTAGACCCGCCATCTGGCAACGGGAATGGTGATACAGGAAGCGTAGGTGCTGCCAGAGCTGCGTCTTATCCTGCGAAATACGATCCCCGAAGCAGTATTTCCATCCCGGTAAGGAATCAAAAGCCTTCCAATATGTGCTGGGCATACACATTGGCTGCCAACCTGGAAATCTCATTTTTGCAGGCAGGAGCTGGACTGTTTGATCTGTCAGAAGAACATCTGGCATATTTCTTTGCCCACCGAATGAACGATCCCCTTGGAAATACAGCTAATGACAAAAACGAGATTCTCCATTCCTACAGAGATGGAGGAAATCAGACCCTGGCTGCCATTTTCCTGAGTACGTGGAGCGGTATGGCTTTGGAATCCCAGGTTCCTTATGAGACAAATGCAGATCATACTCTGGACTCTGACAAGGTGCCGTCCTCCCAAATGGCATACCAGACCACAGCATATCTGGAAAATGCGGCGTTTTCCTCTTATTCTGTAAATAACATTAAAAGTCTGATATCAGAATATGGATCTGTTTCCATGTCCTTTGGAATGTATGATACCTATTATAATCCGTATACGTATGCATACAGCTACCCGGGAAGTGCAGGCGTGAATCATGCAGTAACCCTGATTGGCTGGGATGACAATTATTCCAGGGAAAATTTCAATTCTGCCAGCAATGTTACTTCAAACGGGGCATGGATTGCCAGAAACAGCTGGGGAGATGACTGGGGAGAAGCCGGTTATTTTTATATTTCCTATGAGAATAAATGTAATTACAATATTGTAGCAGCAGAAGCCACCACCAGTCCGAAGTACCGGAACAACTATTTCTATGATGGTTCCAGTGCACTGAGCAAACTGAAGCTGTATCCTTCCGGCAGCAGTGGGATTTCCTCCATTGCCAATGTTTTTCAGGCAAAAGCCGGAAATGGGAACGGAGAAGCCCTTGGAGAAGTGGTCCTGGCTACTTACACTGACGGAGGAAGCTACAGCATTCAGATCTATACAAATCTGAAGGATAAGAGCAATCCGGTAAGCGGAACTCCGGCCTATGCCAATCCGGTTACTTTTTATCAGGAACATGCCGGTATTTCCACGGTGGAAGTGCCAGAGGTAAATCTGATGAATGGAACCCTTTATTCGGTAGTGCTCACCAATATCGGTTCCGACACAGTGGAATACTTGTGCGAGACTAACAGTGCTTATGACTGGGTGGAGTTTCAGGCTGGTCTGGAGACGGATCAGAGCTTCTGTTACCATGAGAAAAATGGATGGAGCGATTTTTCCAAAACAAGTCCAAGTGCCTGTGCAAGAATTAAAGCTCACACAAGAACCTTGAGCAGTGCAGTGAATGTAACCAGACCTGCTTCCTTTCAGGCTGCGGCCCACGCCTATAACCAGATCAGTCTGACCTGGAGTAAAGCAGCCGGAGTTTCCGGATATCAGATTTATAGAAAAATCTCCGACGGAGAGTATCAGAAGGTAGAGACAGCCTCCTGGTCAGATACTTCCTGGACAGATACGAAAGTTCAGCCGGGAATTACGTATACATACAAGATCCGTGCGTACAGTATGGTGAACGGTACTGCGAAATATTCCGATTATACTGCGGAAGCTGCTGCGAAGACCGTGCTTGCCACTCCGTCAGTGTCGGTGAAGGTTTCTTCCGGACTTTACAATACAGTAAACTGGAATAAGATTTCCGGTGCAGCTGGCTATGTGGTTTACAGGAAAACATCCTCTGGAAAATGGACGAAGCTTGCAAACATAAAGAAAGCAGCTACTACATCCTACAAAGATAAAAAGATAAAATCAGCTACCGTTTATGAGTATACAGTAAGAGCTTATTGTACTGTGGATAAGAAAACAGTGGCAAGCAGTTACAAGTCCAGTGGAACGTATAAATCAGCACCCTCCAGGCAGACCGTCTCATCGGTTTCCAATACGAAGAAAGGTCTGAAATTAAAGTGGAAGGCACAGAAGAAGTGTGATGGCTATTACATTTACAAAAAAACCGGAAGCGGAAAATATAAGCTGGCAGCTACTATTAAGAAGGGGAAAACTTCTACCTGGACAGACACGAAGGTAAAAAAAGGAAAGAAGTACCGTTATTATGTGCGTGCTTATGTAAAAGAGCCCAATGGTGTTGTAAAGGGAAAGTATAAAGCATCGGCGGCAGTTACAAGAAAGTAGGAAATCAATTACAGAGAAGAAACAGAATCTGCAGTAAAGCATTGTGAAATAGAAGACAGTTTATAGTAAAAACTATGATGGCTTTTATGTGACAGAATATTTAGATACTAGAGCGTGTTTGAAAAAGCATTCCCGCAATCTATACGCCCCACTTTGCGGTATATTTTGCCCGAATTGTGACGCACATCTTGCAGAAAGCCTTTTTCAGACACGCTTAAAAAAACGGAAGCCCATTACATGAGCTTCCGTTTTAACATTTCCGGATTAGATGAATATTTAAGTGCAGTTTCTTTTGTGATCTGGCGGTTTCGATAAAGCTCCAGCAAGCTGTTATCCATGGATTTCATGTCTGCCTGGGAGGAAGAGGCGATCACACCGTCAATCTGATAAATTTTGTTGTCGCGGATCATATTTCGAATGGCAGGGGTAAGCCTCATGATCTCAAAAACCGGAATATTGTGCCCATTCACATCCGGCACCAGCTGTTGGGAAATAACAGTCTGCAGAACCATGGAAAGCTGAATGGCAATCTGATGCTGCTGGCTGGGCTCGAAAACATCCATAATACGGCTGATGGTATTGGCTGCTCCGGTAGTGTGAAGGCTGGAAAGAATCAGATGTCCGGTCTCAGCAGCAGTCATGGCAGTCTGGATAGTCTCGTGGTCACGCATTTCTCCAAGCAGGATCACATCCGGGCTCTGACGCAGGGTGGCACGCAGGGAAACCAGATAATTGGCAGTATCCGTACAGATCTCTCGCTGGCTGACAATGCATTTGTCATGTCTGTGCAGGTATTCCAAAGGGTCTTCCAGTGTGATGATATGTCCTTCACGGCTGTGATTGATCTTGTCGATGATACAAGCCATGGTGGTGGATTTTCCGCTTCCGGCAGGACCTGTGATCAGAACCATTCCCTTGGTAAGATCAGCTGCTTCCATAACAGCTGGAGGAATGTGCAGATCCTGCGGATCAGGAAGATTAAATGCAATAATACGGATGACAGCGGCAAGAGAACCACGCTGCCGGTATGTATTTACACGAAATCTTGAGAGACCAGGGATAGCCATGGAAAAGTCATCGTCACCGGTTTCCAGCATAGGCTCTATATTCCGGTCGTGAGCAAGCTTGTAAATGATCCGGATAAATTCATCTGTCTCCGGAGGCATGAGCCGTTCTTCAAAACCATCCAGCGTACAGAGCTTTCCGTCAATTTTTACAGAAAGGGGACGACCGGCAATAATAAATATATCAGAGGCTTTTTTCTGAGTGGCAAGCTCCAGAAAAGCCTTTACTTTTTCTTCCATAAAATTATTCTCCTTTGTAGACAGACTGGCTGTTGTCCGGATTCCAGTCTGCAGTTACAACCGTATTCCAGGAGAGGATCCCGGCGATATTGCTGCTGGTTACGTCCAGTCCTACATTATTTGTTACAGTACAGTCAGAGGTAATGGTATCAGAGGCAATGGTATCAGAAACAATGGTATCAGAGGCAGCGGTATCAGAAGCAACGTTATTAGAGGCAGTGGAATCAGCTGTACAGTCAGTCCAGAATACAGCAATTTTCACAGCCAGACTCTGGGTGTCGGAAAATGCTTTTACATATTCAGCAGTATGTTCCTCTGAATTCCATTCTACATTCTCCTGTGAGTTCAGATAATCGGAGACGAGCTGGTAATATGCAGTCTCTGTTTTTGCCTGCTCCTGAAATCCTTCCAATGTCTGAACCAGCTCTGAATAAAAATCAGCTGCCTCACTGCAGGCATTATAATAGGCTGAGGTCTGCTCAAGAGAAAGGCTGCTGGAGCGCAGATCTTGTCTGGAAGTACCATAGCCAAGCAAGGACAGGATCACCAGCATAAGAACTCCAAAGATTAGAAAAAGGGAAGGAATTCCAGTTGCGGAAAAAAGATGATTCTTTTCTTTCATGAATCTGCTTCCTCCTTTGTGGAAAAAACTGGAAAGCGAATTGTTTGTGTATAAAGACTGGTTTCCTCATTTGCATTCTGGAGTTTTTCAAAAGTGATCTGAACTTCTTTGACCTTGTCAGAAGCAGAGCAGACAAGCCTCATTTTATAAACCGCGCTTTCTTCGGAAGTATTCTGCCAGTGCTTGTCAAAATAATAGCAAATACTGTCCTGATCTGCAACTCCATCTGGCATCAGTGCCAGAAAATTTTGGACAGTGCCGTCAGTTCCTTCCAGAATTTCACCGGCACTGGTGATAAGCTCCTGGATATGAGAGTCCTCCCGGGCATGTACCCTTGCCATGTAGGAAGCCGCAAACAGTCTTACGCAGACACCGCAGGTCAGTCCCAGAAAAAGAAGGACAAATATCATTTCCATAAGAAAAAGCCCGGATTTGGAATGGGTAGTGATTTTTTTCATAAAAACTTCCTTTCAGCACATCATTCAGAAGTGACCTGCCCCAAATTCAGGAGCCTGCGAATCAGGCAGGAACTCCTGGATGAAGCAGAAAACTGGAACAATGTCCATCTGTGTCCGTTAATGTGATTCTGTAAAAAGTGTTTTCTAAAGCGTCAATCTGGAAATCCTGAAGCTGTGCAAGGTTGGTCCCCATAGAAAGATCAGCCTGGGAATCCGATGCTGTAAAAAGCTCTTTTAAATGACTGCCATCAAAATAAATGTAAGTGCAGTAATCTTTCCCCTCAATAGCTTCCTGAAAGCAAAGAACCTGTGTTCCCTGAAGCTCTGTAAGGGAGGTCATTCCGGGAATATCGTGCTGACGAAACTTGGTAGTGATGTAAGAGGCTGCTGTATAAAGGTTGTTATTAGTGTCCAGGCTTTTTACAGAGGCCTGATAGTTCCCGGCACCAAAAAGCATCAGAAATAGAAGAAACAGCACATACATTGCAAAAAGCAGCAGGGCTGCCAGTGAATCAATGCTGTGGTTCTTCCGGGTAAATCTGGAATTCATCTGGCACCTCCTTTTCTGGCATTTACCGGAAGTACGCTGATCGATGGCAGAAGATTGGATCCGTTTGGAACATATTCTACCACAAATTTCTCAGAGTCATAGGTAATATGGTAATCCGAAAGCAATTCATCCAGGCTCTGAGGGTATTGGCCTGTGAGGGCGTAGGTGCGGATGGCACCTCCTTCAAGTGCCTGCGTTAAAGTAACCTGTTCTTTTTCCAGGGAATCAGTCTGTGTACGTGCAATTCCAAGATAGAAGATCAGGCAGAGGACTGCAGCGAACAGGATTGGAACAATAAAGCGGAAAATCCGCCTGACACGAATGAGTCTGGTTTCAAATATATCCATTTTCACTCTCCCTTACAGCTGTTATGCGATCATTTCAGATAACAGTCCCAGCAGCGGCATCATAACAGAAAGAAGGACCAGTCCTACAAGAATTGAAAGGACGATCACAATAGTAGGCTCCAAAATTGACACAATGTGGGAAACTGCGTCTGTGGATTTCTCTTCATACTGCTCTGCCAGTTTTTCCATTACTTCGTCAGAGGCACCAGCCTGAAAACCAAGGGAGATCAGACGAAGCTCCATAGCCTTAAAAAGTCCGGATTCCGTGATGGCTTCTGTAAATCCATATCCTTCCGCGAGCTGTTTCTGAATGGATGTAAGTTTTTCCCTGATCTCAGTCTGGGTAACCACAGCCCCTGCCAGCTCCACACAAAGCTCAGGGGAAAGTCCACTTCGGATTCCCAGGGAAATACATTGGCAAAGACGACTGTAATCCAGATTTACCGGAATTTCCTTCATGCCTGGAAAACGGCAGACAATTTTGCGGATCAGTTCCTGCCCCTTTGGGTGAAGAACCAGGAAAAGGATAAAGCCGATCATCGCGGCCAGAAGAACAAGGAAGGCAGTAGAATAGCGGCTAAGTGTTTCGCCGATTCCAAGAAGGGCACCGGAGATCCCGCTCATTTCCAGTCCAAGCTGGCGGAAAACCTGGCGGAAAACCGGGAGAACCTTTACAAGAAGAATTACAATAACCGCAGTCATCATGCCCAGCATAATAAGGGGATAGGCGACTGCACTCTGGATCTGGTCTGTGATCTGAATCTCCTTCGCATAGAAAGCAGACAGACCTTTCATAACCTCATCCAGACAGCCGGTCTCTTCGCCGGTGCGGACATAGGCAGCAGCAGAAGCAGGAAAAGCACCGGATTGTTCCATGGCGTGCGCCAGAGAGCCGGATTCCTCCATGTCTTTATAAAGAAAGGTCAAAATTTCTTTGCCCCGTTCTGTCTGGCTGTCGTCATTTAAGATGGCAAGTCCCTCAATGGCGGACATTCCGGAACGTAATATGATGGAAAACTGTTCGCAGAATTGGAACAGCTCCCGATTGTTTAATTTGGTAATCATATAAAGTCCTCTCTGAAAAAACATCAGGCAGATCCTGAAAAAATCCGTGAACCTGCAAGGCGTTTTTCGTTGTGCTATCGGGTAAACTGCAGCGTATAATTTGCGCTGTCACCGATATAGGAATTGATAAGCTCTTCATCTTCGCTGTTGGCGGTAAAGGTTGGATCCATGCGGTTCCATTTCTCCCCGTCATAGGTAATTGCCTGTTCCACCCACCCTTTTCCACGTATGTAAACATCGATCCAGGCATGCTTAATGTCACCTGCATATCCGATCTGAAGCTTACAGGGAATATCCCGGCTTCGCAGCATTGCCGTCATCAGGGCAGCATAATCAAAACAGATTCCCTTTCCGGTAGAGAGGGTTTCGTCTATATCAGGAAGATAGCCGGTCTCAACAGTGGCTGCTTTGTCCTCGTCGTAGGTGACGTGCTGGGTTACATACTGGAAAACGGTGTCAATGCTTTCCTGTTCTGTGGCATCCTCTGCCAGAAGAGAAAGAGCCAGCTTGCAGGCTTCTGAGTCCGGGGTGAAATTTACATACTGGTTCGGATACAAAAACGGAAGAAATTCATTTTCCAGGGAAACCTCCAGGGCCTGAGCAAAAAGTGCGGCATACTGGCTGCCATTTACCTGCTCGTAACAGGATATCTGGTAGGTGCCGCTTCCACTGGTAAACGGAATGACAGCACTTTCGCCGGAGCTTACAAAATAAGAATAAACAACGCCGTCATCCGCGGAAAGCTGGATGTTTTTGGTGGTACCATTGCTGTCACTGACAGCAGTCAGATATCCCTGACTGATGTTGGAAATATCTAGTATCAGAGGTGAATATCCTATGGTGTCTGTCCCGGGGGCTTCCGGAACCAGAACATTCAGCGGGGAAAAAACAGGCGGTTCTTCGCCGGAACCGGAGCTGCTGTTCTGACCGCAGCCTGCAGCTGGGAAAACTATTAGCAGGCAAAATAGAAATAAGCAAAGCAGAAGGGCCGAAATGCGTTTAGACATAGCGCCGCTCCTTTTTATAAGTTGATCATTCATTTTCAAACACGTTCCAGGGATTTTTGAAATTCGGGAAGATCGTACCATGCTGGTGGTTCCTTCATACGAACCACGAAATGGCATAGATCAGGACGGATCCTGGCTTCCAGGTATTCCATAGGACCCAGGGAACAGTGTGCTGTTCTGGTGTTGAAAAAAATAGGAGATCCCGGTTCAATGTTGAGAATCTGTGCATCAAGGAAATCAGCTGAGCTGATGTTGATGTGTTCTTCGCCAGTTTCAAATTTAATTCCGTAGTGCTTCTGAATAAAGTAATAGAGATCTACAAGCTGTTCGCGGTAGGTATCTAAATCCGGGAAAAAATCAATGCGGATATAATTTGTCTGGATTATCACAGGCTGTTCATCGGAGGAAACCACTCTTTGAAGGCGGAAGACTTCTGTTCCTTCATTAAGGTCCAACGCACTGGCGACCTGGCTGTTTGCAGGAATACGGTCAATCCAGGTTCCGCTGATGGTCAGGGCGGCATTATCCGGAAACAGAGTGTTTATGTCTATTACGTTATGAAATTTTGAGAAGTTGGTAAGCTCCCGTTCTTTGGGATTGATCACCTGTGTGCCGGCACCCTGCTTTACCTTTATGCGTTTGTCTTTAACCAGAAGGTCAATAGCATGCCGGACCGTCGTACGGCTTACCGAAAACATTTTTCCAAGCTCATCTTCTGTGGGAAGATAGGAACCTATGGGATAAACGTTATTATCTATATCGGATTTTAATTTGTTATAACATTTCTTATATGCAGGAATTTTTTCCATAATGTTTCCTTTCAAAATAAGGTTGTTTAGTAACCTATAGTATATATATATCAAACAAATAAGTCAAACAGTAATTGAAAAAACAGAGGGACTTATACAAAATGCATAAAAAAAAGCAAAGTATCTTGTTAAATAAAACACTTTACTAAAAAAGAAAAACATTGTATAGTAATGTTTGTAAACATAATTATGAATTTTAAAAATAAATGAAATATAAAGGAGAAACATAATGATGAAAAAACAGGAATTTGTACCACGAAAGATAAGCGAGAAACCACTATATGAACTGAAATCAGTGGAAGATATTCCGGTATCAGAGCTGTATCAGGTTAAGATAAACGGAAAGGAACAGCGAGTATATCATACGGAATTTTTTGATTTTGTTTCTTTCTTGGATGAAAATGATAAGGCAGAGGTAGAAGTTACAGTAAACGAACCATTTCAGAAGGCTGTTATCCGTCCTGCAGCTGCACAGATACCGTTCGAAGAAGAGGGGAACAAAATCAGCATAAGCCTTCCTGCCGGAAAGAGAATTACTCTTGAACTGGACGATAAACTGGAGTCACCACTTTATGTTCTTCCTGGAAAATACATACCGAAGCCTGAGAATGCCACTTATGTATTTGAAAGTGGAAAAGCCTACAATGTGGGATGCCTTCAGCTTAATTCTGACGAAACTGTTTATATAGAGTACGGAGCAGTTGTAAGCGGAAGAATCTATTCCAGAATGGCAGACAGAGTCCGTATTCTGGGAAATGGAATCCTGTATGGAGGAAACTGGCATGCATGGGACGAAAATGGAGCAGAGCAGCTGATCGTTCCTGTATTGGGTGAGAACATTGAAATACGCGGAATCACACTTCTGGATGGTGGTTCCTGGCATATTGTTCCGGTTGCATGTAAAAATGTTCTGATTGAAGACGTAAATGTTCTGGGAAAAGTGATCACAGGAGATGGCGTCGATATAGTCGGATGTGAGAATGTAGTGCTTCGTAATTGCTTTATAAGGGCAAATGATGATTGTATATCTATTAAGGCTGTGGAATTCCAGGATCCGTCAGGCTGCACAGATGTGAAACATATCCTTGTTGAGGATTGCCTGTTCTGGAATGCAGAATTTGGAAACACACTTGAAATCGGATATGAAACCAGATGTGACGAAATTACAGATGTTGTTTTCAGAAATTGTGATGTTGTACATTGCCAGTATGAGGGCAATCAGTCAGGTGGAGTACTGACAATTCATAACGCTGACCGTGCCCATGTACATGATATTGTTTATGAAAACATCCGAATTGAAGATGCCCAGGAAAAATTTATTGATATTAAAACTCTTGATTCCAAGTATTCACGAGACAGGGAAAGAGGCATGGTAAATGATATTTTCTTTAAAAATATTGAAATTACAGAAGGCACTTTTCCAGTATCCATTATACGTGGCTTTGAGATGAAAAATGAAGTGTGCAGACCTCATGGCTTTTATTTTGACAATGTGGTAATTCATGGAAAAAAGGTGATGTCACCTGGTGAATTACACATGGTTGTGGAATTGTCAGATGAACTGAAATTCCAGTAAAAGGAATTAACAAAGGAGATGGAAGAAAGCATGGATATTTTGCTTGTCGGAACCTATACACAGCATGATGCCCCTGCTGTATTGGAGAAGCAGGAGCTTGGAAAAGGTATCTATCTGATTCCGTATAATGAGATCCTGGGAAATGTTGCAGGAACTCCTCTTATCATACAAATGCAGAATCCTTCCTGGGTTTGTCTGGTGAAGAACCGGCTTTTTGCGGTAAGTGAAAGTGAAAATGCTGCGGAAATTGTGGAATATGAAGTAGGGGTTCAGGAAGAAAGGCTTACAGCAGAGAAAAAGGCAGGTCTTCAGATGCCTGGAAAAGCATCCTGTCATATTGAAAAGGATGAAAAAGGACAAAGGCTTTTTGTATCTGATTACGGAAGTGGAGATTTAAAGGTGATCGACATTTCAGAAGCCGGCAGCCCGAAGCTTTTACAGGAAATTTCTTTTACAGGAAAAGGGCTGGATCCGGAACGGCAGGAAGCATCTCATATTCACTCCTGCTTCCTTCATAGGGGAGATCTGTATGCAGCTGACTTAGGGTGTGATAAGATTTATTCTTTTGGCACAGATAAGGGAAAGCTTCTGCAAAAAGAAACCATAGAGGTCAGACCTGGAGCAGGTCCGAGACATATGGGGATGCTGGAGAAAAATGGAAAAACGTATCTCTATGTATTAAATGAGCTGGATCTTACAATTTCTGTTTACTGTAATAGGGAGCTGTGCCAAACAATATCCCTGGAAGAGGAGTTGCCAGAGGGCGCGCTTGCAGCAGAACTGTGTATTGCAGAGGGAAAAATGCTTTACGCATCTGTGAGAGGAACCGGAGAAATTTTTGGATTTACCATAGATGAAAATGGAATGTTAAATTTGAAACAAAAAGTTGTAGTTCCGAAAGGATGGTTTCGAAGTATCTGTCTGGACAGCAGTGAAAAGCATTTGCTTGCAGCAGATCAGAAAACAGGAAAAATATATATTTTTGACAGGCAATCAGAGGGAGAACTGGGAAATCAGCGGGTGCTTGTGGAAGTTCCCGTACCTGTGCAGGTATTGTCTGGGAAAATAGAATAAGAGAGGAAAACTGTGATGAGAAAAAAAGCAATCGTTACAGGTGCCAGTCGTGGAATTGGACGTGGAATTATCAGAGAACTGGCAGCAGCCGGATATGATATTGCCTTTTCCTATCGGACACGGGAAGATGAGGCAAAGGAAGCAGCTGAAGAAATAAGAAATATGGGTTCCTTTGCCTGGTATGCAAAGGCTGATATGGCACAGGCAGGAGAAGGGGAGAAGTTTTTTGACCAGGCTGTCAGGGAACTGGGCGGACTGGATCTGCTTGTAAATAATGCCGGAGTTACCGTGTTTCAGTCCATTCTGGACCTTGAAATGGAGGAAACCCAGAAAATGCTGAATCTGGATCTTTTGAATTACCTTGTACTTTCCAGTAAGGCAGCCAGATATATGAAGGCACATGAGGTTAAAGGATGCATTATCAACGTAACCTCTTCAAGAGCAGAAAGAGCATATCCGGGAGATTGTGTTTACGGCGGCATAAAGGCTGCAGTGAACCGGGCTTCACAGTCTATGGCACTGGATCTTGCACCATATGGGATCCGTGTGAACTGTGTGGCTCCGGGAGCTATCTGTATCCGTACGCCAGAGGAAATAAAAGCAGAAGGCAGGACAGAGCTGGAAGGCTTCTGGGAAAGTCTGGGAGAAAGAATTCCAATGGGCAGAAATGGAACACCGAAAGATATAGGAAGAGCGGTAGTATTCCTTGCAAGTGAGAATGCAGCTTATATAACCGGAGAAGTATTGCGGGTTGACGGAGGACTGATTTTGCCGGGAATGCCGGAAAAAGTAGAAAATGATAAAAATGCCTGGGGAGGAGAAAAATGAGAGTAACGATCAGAGATGTAAAAGTAATTTGCTGTGCGCCGCAGAAAATCAATCTGGTGACAGTAAAAGTGGAAACAAGTGAGCCGGGATTATATGGCGTGGGCTGCGCAACTTTTGCCCACAGACATCTGGCAGTGGTTGCCGCTGTGGAAAAATATCTGAAGCCGTACCTGATCGGCAGAGATGTTTCTGATATTGAAGATATCTGGCAGTCTATAAAAGGAATGAGCTACTGGAGAAACGGACCTGTTTTAAATAATGCCCTGTCAGGTGTGGATATGGCATTATGGGATATTAAAGGCAAAATGGCCGGTATGCCCCTGTATGACTTACTGGGAGGAAAATGCAGAACCGGAGTTCCGTGCTATACGCATGCTGAAGGCACCACAATAGAGGATTGTGTGCAAAAAGTAGGAGCATTAAAGGAAAGAGGATATCGCTGTATCCGTGCGCAGGTTGGAGGCTATGGCGGAAAGGATATGCCTTATCAGCCGCCGGAAGGCTCCTTTGAAGGCTGCTATTATGATCCAAAGGCATACATGGCAAAAACAATACAGCTATTTGAGCGCCTCAGGGAAACCTATGGCTGGGAACTGGAGCTTTGCCACGATGTACATGAGAGGCTGAGACCTTCGGATGCAGTAATATTTGCAAAAGATATGGAGAAATTCCGTCTGTTCTTTCTTGAGGACTGTCTTTCTCCGGAACAGAGCGGATGGTTTAAGCAGATCAGGCAGCATTGTACTACTCCGCTGGCTATGGGAGAGCTGTTTAACAATCCAAACGAATGGCTGAATCTTATCACAGAAAGAGAAATTGATTACATAAGAATCCATTTAAGCCAGATTGGAGGAATTACACCGGCACGTAAACTGATTGCTCTTTGCGATGCATTTGGAATAAGAACTGCATGGCATGGACCGATAGACCTTACTCCGATTGGTCACGCAGTAAATATCCATCTGGATATGGCTTCTCCGAATTTTGGAATTCAGGAATGGGCTGACACCAATACCCTGTCTGAAGATGCAGGTGCAATTGCCTTACATCAGATTTTTACCGGAATTCCGGAAATGCGGGACGGATATCTGTATCTGAATGGGAAACCAGGAATTGGTGTGGATATTGATGAAAAAGCAGCAGCTGAGTATCCGTGCAGCGAAGAGGTTGTCACATGGGATTGGATGCTGCCAAGGCTTCCAGATGGAACAGCAGTAAGACCGTAAATACACTCGCTTTGTTACAGTATTTGTAGGCAGTGGAGGTGGATTGTCTACTCCTACAAATATTGTGCAAAACGTATAAAAATGCACAAAAAATATTGTGAATACATACGAAAATAATAATAAAGCAAAAAAAATGTTGTAAATAATTGGTGAGTATGATATGATTCAAATATCACCGGAAACGTTACCGGTAACAATACCGGAAACGATACCAAAAACGAACCAGACAACTGAAAATACTCAGTTGGCGGAAAATAAAATTATACTAGGAGGTATAAGAAATGAAGAAAAAAATGTTGGCAGCAGTATTAGCCGGAACAATGGTTATGTCTCTTGGAACAAACCTTTGCTGGGCTGATGGAGAGAAGACCAAGGTCACTATGACTGTATGAAATGGTGAGTGGGGCGATCAGCTGGATCGTACAATGGAGTCCTTCAACAGCAAACATGATGATATCGAGCTGGATATCACAATGCAGTCCGGAGATTACTCTGATTTCCTTGGAACTGCAGCTGCAACAAATGACTGGCCGGATATCTACTGCCTTACACCATGGACACAGGTACAGGATTTTGCAGAGGTCGGAAGAATTCAGGATTTAAGCGGAATGGATTTTACGGAGAAGGTTTACCCGACCGCTCTTGAAGCTGCTACCTATGATGGAAAAATCTACGGATATCCTGCAAACGTTGAGTATCTTGGTGTATTCTACAATAAGCAGATGTTTAAGGATGCAGGAATCGAAGAAGTTCCGAAAACAAGAGATGAGTTCGAAGCAGCATGTGAGAAGCTGGAAGAGTCTGGTGTAACACCAATCGCTTCTACATTCAAAGATTCCTGGACTCTGAAACACATGTTCAGTGTAATGATGTCAAACGTAGTACAGGATGACATGGAAGGCTTCCTGGATCAGTTAAATTCCGGCGAGGGAACCTTCAATGTAGACGGTATCGATGATGTATTTGCAACAGCAGATGTTATCAAAGCTCATTGTGGAAGCAATATGATGGATTGTGACTCCACATCCGGTTTCAACGCACTTGCAAACTCTGAAGCAGCTATGCTGATCAGCGGTGAGTTCAGCCAGAACGTAGTATCAAGAATGGATAACCCACCGGAAATCGGATACTTCGCATTACCAGTATCCAATGATGCTGAGAGAAACAAAGCAGCAGTTGACGTAGGAATCGTATATGCAGTAAGCACTCAGACAGAGCATATGGACGCTTGCAAAGAGGTTATCGACTTCTTAAGCGATGCTTCCCTTTCTGATGGATATATTGCAATTGTAACCGAGAAACCAGGCTCTGCACCGGCTTCCCAGGATTTCACAGTTAATTATGATTCTGCATCTACAAACGATTATCTGGAATATGCAAACAGCGGAAACGTAATTCCGTGGGTATATCAGCAGTATGTAAACGGATTTGATGTTATCTCCGGAGATATCTTCCAGGGCTACATGGCAGACGCTGCTGACAAGGATGAGGTAATTTCCGAGCTTGACGCAGCATATCTTGAATATCTGGATCAGTAAATAAGAGGAAATGCTGACCTGCGATTCCCGGGGGGAGCACCCCGGGAATCTTTTTAATGGAAGATTTATCGTGATATCTGTATAAGCAGATGAGCCTTTTAGAAAAAGAAAGAGAGGATAATATGTCATCTTTATATAAGAAAAACAAGAAATTTTATCTTCTGCTGATTCTGCCTGCTTTGCTTTTGTATTCCTTTGCAATGCTGGCACCTCTGTTTGGCGGAACCATTCCATATTCATTCCTGAAATGGAATCTGATGTCCGGGAAAAAAGCTTTTGTGGGATTTGACAATTATGTAAAACTGTTTTCCGATGCAAAATTCTGGACTTCCTTTGGATTTAACCTTTTTGTTGGTGCGTTCACCATTATTGGCAGCAATGTTTTTGGATTTATTCTTGCTTATTTCCTGAATGAGAACATTAAGGCTAAGGGCGTGATCAGAGCTATGTTCTTCATTCCTAACATTGTCAGTGCCGTATTGGTATCCTTTATCTGGGTGTTTATTTTTACAAATGCAATGCCTGCACTTGGCGGAGTATTGGGCTGGGACTGGCTGGCAAATATAAGCTGGTTCGGAACTCCGTCAATGGCAACTGTGACGATCATTGTGGTTTCCATCTGGCAGAACATTGGTTTCTTGATGATCATTTATACCGCAGGTCTTCAGACTATTCCGAAGGATGTTATGGAGTCTGCTGAGCTGGATGGCTGCAGCGGTCTGAAAAAAGTTCTGAAAATCGAGCTTCCGCTGCTTATGCCAACTGTCACGATCAATCTGTTTGTTTCTATTTCAGGAGCATTTAAGTCATTCGATATTCCGAACGCAATGACAGGCGGTGGTCCTTACGGTTCCACAATGCCAGTTGCCATGAATATTTACCAGGAAGCTTTCACCAAGTACAACCTGGGCTATGGCTCAGCGAAATCTGTAATCCTGTTCCTTACAGTAGCAGCGGTTACTCTGATCCAGTTGTACTGCACTCGTAAGAAGGAGGTAGAATACTAATGAAAAAGAAAGTATGGCTTCCAACCATTATTATGTTTTTCTTTGGTGTCCTGTTCCTTATGCCGATCATCCTGCTTGTGATGAACGCATTCAAGACACATAATGATATGATCCAGAACTTCCTTTCTTTTCCACATTACCTCTATACCGGTAACTTTACCGAAGCTATAGAACGTCTGAAATTCTGGAGAGTAGTCGGAAACTCAGCATATGTAACCCTGGGAACCATGCTGGTATGTACCATCATTTCCTTTATGGCTGCATATGGAATTGCGCATATCCCTGGAAAGCTTGGAAACGTTTTGTATCTGCTCTTTACCCTTGGACAGATCATTCCGTTCCATTCCATTATGATCGCGCTTTCTGTACAGCTGACCAATGCAAATCTTTTGAATAACTTGACCGTACTTATTTTCCTGTATGCCGGCTTCCACGGAGCATTTGGTATTTTTACCTATGTTGGTTTCCTGAAATCAATTCCAAAGGAACTGGAAGAGGCAGCGGCAATTGACGGCTGTGGAATGTTCCGCTGCATGTGGCAGGTAATTTTTCCATTGGTACGATCCACAAGCATAACTCTTCTGGTACTGTTTTTCCTGTGGACATGGAATGATTTCCTTATGCCAAACCTGTATGTTTCAGACAGTGGTTTGAGAACCCTGACAGTTGCTATTTATATGTTTAAGAGTACCTCCGGATCTGAGTGGAATCTGATGCTTGCCGGAATGACTCTGTCCATGGTTCCAATCATAATCATTTATATTGCAGCACAGAAATATATCACCAGCGGACTTACCGCAGGTGCAGTAAAGATGTGATAATAAAAATCAGAAAGGCAGTAAAATGGATAATATTAATTTACAGAGAATTGAGGGCTACACAGTTCAGCTGGTGGCAGAGGATGTCTGGGCAATCGATGAGTTCGGAGCTGACATTATTTATCTTGTAAAAGGTGAAAAAAGTGCAGCTGTGATCGATACCGGTTCAGGCTTTGGAAATCTGAAAAAAGTGATCGAGACTCTGACTGATTTGCCATATGTTGTATTAAATACACATGGACATCTGGATCATGTGGGAGGCAATCACGAGTTCGGAAAGGCATATCTGAGTGAAAAAGATTTCAAAATGGCAGATACAGAGAAGCTTAGAAGCGGCTGGAAGCATTATGTTGAAAAAACAAAGAAAGAACCGGGATTTTATGGAACAGAGTACATAATTGAAGGTCGTGAGCCCGGAGATTTCCAGATGCTTCCACTGAGTGAGCATCAGATCTTTGATCTGGGCGGCAGAAGCCTGGAAGTATTATTTACACCGGGACATACTCCTGGAAGTGTAGTTTTCCTGGATAGAAAAAATAAATTCCTGTTCGCCGGAGACAGTGTAGTGTCAACTCCAATCCTGATTTTTGATACCTATTCCGCAACAGTAAAGGAATATGCAGAGGGATTAAAGAAGTTAGATAAAGAAGATTTTGAGCTTATTTTCCCAGGACATTTTTTACGTCCGATTGGAAAAGCAATTCTTCACGATCTTATCACATGTGCTGATAAAATCGTAGAAGGAACTGCAAAACCGGAGCCTATTGACTTCAGCCATATGTCTTCAGAACCAGCTTTCCTTTTCAAATATGGAAAAGGAAACATCGCTTATAATGACAAGCATATTTGTTAATAAAAAATGATAAAAAAATCATTATAAATTTATTAAAAATCATTTGCCATAATATGCCGGGACATATATAATGAATACATTGTTGCAGGAGAGCGATTATGGAGCAGATAACAATTAAAGAGGTTGCGAAATTGTGCGGCGTAGGAGTCAGCACAGTGTCCAGGGCAATTAACAATCACCCGGACATTAATCCGGAAACGAAACAGAAGATTCTGGATGTGATCAGAGAGTACAATTATGTACCGAATAATAGTGCCAGAAATCTGAAAAGAGCTGATTCCAATACGATCGCAGTTGTAATAAAAGAAATCAGCAACTCATACTGGGGTGTTATGCTTCATGTATTGGAGCGGGAAGTCCGTGACAGGAAATATTGCCTGGTATTGCAGAATGTAGCAGATGATGAAGACGAAGTTGAGCTTGCCCTTCAGCTGGAAAAAGAGAAAAAAGTCAAAGGAATCATATTTCTTGGAGGTATGTATAATTATGACGAGTCAAGGCTGAGAATGCTGAGAGTTCCGTATGTGATCAGTGGTTCCGGAAAAACAGTTCCGGAGGATACAGGAACTTATCCTAAAAGTGCCCTTGTGACGACTGATACAGAGATTGAGAGCCAGAGTATGGTTGATTATCTGTGCAGCTGCGGACATAAAAGGATCGCCTTTATTACTTCCGGAGATGAAGGTCTTGGAAGATGCCATCTCAATGGCTATAAAAGGTCACTGGAGAAAAATGGACTGGAGTACGATGAGAAGCTTATAATTCGTTTAAAACCAGGTAAAAGAATTTATACGATTGAGAATGGTTATAACTGTACCTGTGAGCTTTTGAAATCGGGGGTGGATTTTTCCTGCATTTATGCAATTTCAGATACTCTGGCGGTAGGAGCATGCAGAGCAGTTATTGACAGCGGCAAAAGAGTACCGGAGGATTATTGTGTGGCAGGAGCAGATGGTCAGGACATTGCGGAATATTATCATCCATCCATCACAACATTGAAATATCCAAGAGTGGAAATTGCCCTGCAGAGCGTCCGTACCTTGTTTGATCTGATCAACCGGAAAAAGGTAGTGAAACGGCAAATACTGGGCGGAACTCTTATAGAGCGGGAGTCTACGCGCAAACTGTAATGCGTGTCTGCTGTCCTCCAGACATCGAAAAGGAATCTGTGAAAATATTTGAGAATGATTATCATGCGTTACAATCAGCTCAGATATTTTTACAGATTTTTTGCTTTCGTACTTTTTAGACAGATTTTTGTAAGTTTTAACAAGGAAATTCCGTTGACAAAAGTGACAGTTTGCTTTATTATATGGAATGAATAAAAGGCAAACCTGTTGAAAGACAGGGACGCAAAGCCAAGGGTCTAAGGTCTCAAGACTATGACAGCCGGTTGCCGCATTGATATTGATTAGGTAATGTAATATGACAGGAGACGTGGTTCTTCTATTTGTGGCGACCGTTTATTTAATCTGATAAACGGTTTTTTTATTTCCACAAACTGATGGGACTGATAGTTTCCAGATAGCGGCAAGTCAGTTACATTATGGTTCAAGAAAGGTGTGTTATTTATGAAAGGAAAGAAAATAACAGAGTGGCTTGCAAATAAAAAAGTTGTTTCCAGTTGTGCTGCAATAGCATTGGCAGCAGTGATCGGCGGCGTTTCATTATTCTCAGGAGCAGGAGAAACACCTGAATTCCCCAGTTATACAGATCCGATCATGGAGACTTCCATTATAGAAGATGAAACTCCACTGGCTTCCCAGCCGAAGACTACTGTGAAGACTACCTCCAGTACCAAGACAACCAGGAAGACTGTTAAATTAAAAAAGGCTTCCAAGAAGAGCTACACCAAGAAACTGAAAACCAAAACAAAAGTAACCAATAAAACAAATAAATCCGGTAATACAACAGTAGATACTAAGACAACCGTTGTTACCAAAGCAACAGCGAAATACACCAAGAAATCAAAAAAGAAAGTTGTTACATCCAAGATCACAACAACTGTTCAGACAACAACTACACAGCAGGTATCAATTGCCAATGAGACCGCTGTAAGCACTACTTCTTCTGGTACTTCCGTTGCACAGGCAACTGCAGCAGCAAGCTCTTCACAGAACCAGAGCAAATACGAGGCAAATGTAGCAGGTGTTGCAGGTAAGATGGACAATCGTGTAATTGCAGCATATCAGCAGCTGGGCTTTAAGCTTGTTGTTGATCCATCCGTTAACTATTCCGGATATTTTGATGCAAGATCAAGATCTATTACAATGAAGCAGATTGATGATTCTGTTTATCATGAGCTGGGTCATTTCCTCGCATTCATCGCAGGAAATGTAGATAAGACAGCAAGCTTCCAGAGCATTTTTGCAGCTGAGAAGGCAAATGTTACAGCCTTCAATAAAGCCTATGTAACACAGAATGCTTCCGAATATTTTGCAGAATCTGTTAAGGATTACATCTTGAATAATGCTTCCCTGAAGAGCACCAGACCACAGACTTATGCAGCTGTTCAGAATGCATTGAATCAGATTACAGATGCACAGATCGCTAAGATTCAGAAGATTTATGGAGCGTTCTGGAACTAATGATTTTAAAGATGACCGGCACCCGGAGAAATATCTCCGGGTGTTTTACTGTGGATACCACAGGCGCGGGAAAATAGTGTTTTATAAAAAGGTAAGTGACAGATGGTACTTACCTTTTTGTCACCGGGAGAACCTTAATCTTATATATGTCGAGTTGCTGTTCACTGGTAACATTCCGCGAGGTGTTTTTTGTGAACAAAGTTCACAGAAAACCCGAGAATTAAGTTTGCGCAGCAAACGCTACTTCTTGTGCTTGTCACAAGAAGGTTCGTCTTTCTGTGCATCGCGAAGCGTGTTACTGGTCATGGAGTGAACAGTAACTATGTCGAAGAGTCTGGATATGTGTCGACAGAAAATTCTTGCAATGAAAAACCTTAGGTGTGTATAATACAAAACAAAGGTTATCACTTTCTTGCAGGCAGGGATAGATATATTGGGGTCACTGGTCCTAAGTGAACAGTAATATATATTTGGAATGGATGTAGACACGGCGCCTGAAATGTGTTAGAATCAACTTTAATAAGTTTTTTGAAGGATGTTTTTATAATTCAGTATATAGCTTCTGTCTAATCAGACATTTGTATCCCGTTAAATCAAAATTGAAATGTGTTTTAGAATTGTATTAGTCGAAGAGGTAGATGATTGATGAAAGAAAAGTATGAATCATTATCCCTGGCTACGCTGAAAGACTTGGCAAAAGCCAGAGGGCTGAAGGGCATTTCTACTATGAGAAAGCCTGAATTAATTGAACGTATGCTGGAAGAGGATAAGAAAGAACAGACTGCAGAAAATGAGCAGACTATTTCCGGAACAGCAGAAGAGAATACCATACCTGCAAGACCAGAGTATGTGGGAGCAGAAAAAACAGAAAATTCGGGAAGTGTTTCTGCACCGGAGAGAAGAGAGGCACCAACCAGATCTCGTACCATTATACGGCGCAATCCTGAGTATCGCAGCAATAATTATGGCAGAAGTGAAAATACGGGACGTCAGAACAGCTATAATGGGGAAAACAGACCGGAGAACTTTGTGAAGCGCACTCCTGTAGCGAAACCTGTAGAAGTGGTTCCGCCAGCCGAATTAAGACCCGAGGAAACGGAACAGCCCCGTACAGGCGCAGCCAGTGAGAACCGTACAGAAGAGGGGGTAAGCAATGCTTACAATGTTCCGGCTGAAACGGTCCAGCTTGATAGTGGCGAAAAGGCCAATGGAATCCTGGAGGTTATGCCGGATGGTTTTGGATTTATTCGAAGTGAGAATTATCTTCCAGGAGAGAATGATATCTATGTTTCCCCGTCACAGATCCGCAGATTTAATTTGAAGACAGGGGATATTATTCAGGGAAATATCCGTATTAAAACACAGGGGGAGAAATTCAGTGCTCTTTTATATGTAACGTCTATCAATGGTTTCCATCCAAGTGAGGGACAGAAGAGATACAATTTTGAAAACATGACCCCAATCTTCCCAGATGAACGTCTGATCATGGAACGTCCCGGCGGAACTACTGCCATGCGTATCGTAGATCTGATCAGCCCTATCGGAAAGGGACAACGTGGTATGATTGTTTCCCCGCCTAAGGCAGGTAAGACTACTTTGCTTAAGGATGTCGCGAAATCTATTCTTAAGAATAACAAGGATATGCATCTGATCATTCTTCTTATTGATGAACGTCCTGAGGAAGTTACCGATATCAGGGAAGCAATACAGGGACCGAACGTGGAAGTTATTTATTCCACATTTGATGAGCTTCCGGAGCATCATAAGCGTGTATCCGAGATGGTTGTAGAGCGTGCACGCCGCCTTGTAGAACATAAGCAGGATGTTGTGATCCTTCTGGATTCCATTACCAGACTGGCAAGAGCGTATAACCTGGTTGTTCCTCCAAGCGGAAGAACTCTGTCAGGAGGTCTTGATCCGGGAGCACTTCATATGCCGAAGCGCTTCTTTGGTGCAGCACGTAATATGCGTGAGGGAGGAAGCCTTACTATTCTGGCCACTGCACTGGTTGACACCGGAAGTAAAATGGATGACGTTATTTACGAAGAATTCAAGGGAACCGGCAATATGGAGCTTGTTCTTGACCGCAAGCTTCAGGAGAAACGGGTTTTCCCGGCCATCGACATTCAGAAATCCGGTACCAGACGAGAAGATCTGCTTCTGAGCAAAGACGAGCAGGAAGCTGTATATATTATGCGAAAGGCTCTTAACGGAATGAAGTCTGATGAGGCAGTGGAACAGATCCTGAACATGTTTGCACGTACTGCAAATAATGCTGAATTTGTGCAAATGGTAAAAAAACAGAAATTGTAATGTTCACAAAAAACACCGTGCAGAATATTATCTGGGATTAGTTTTAGAAATTTTTATAAATAACTTGCATTTCTCAGAACCCCATGCTATAATCAATAGGCTGTGTAAAGTGTGAATTCGTCAGATTCAACGCAAATAAAATAGAATAAATATAGAGAGGTGAAAATCATGAGAGAAGGAATCCATCCGAATTACTATCAGGCAACTGTAACCTGCAACTGCGGTAATACTTTTGTAACAGGATCTACCAAGCAGGACATCCACGTAGAAATCTGCTCCAAATGTCATCCGTTCTATACAGGACAGCAGAAAGCTAGTCAGGCTCGTGGACGTATCAATAAGTTCAATGAGAAATACGGTCTGAATAAATAATTTGAATATTACTGAATGAGAAGGTTGAGGTTGGGAAATCTCAACCTTTCTTTAACTGAAAAATTTTAAATTTGCACAGGAGAGAATGAATGAGATCATCGAATATCGGCGGACAGGCGGTCATGGAAGGCATCATGATGCGCCACAAGGACAAATATTCTATCGCAGTGCGCCGCCCGGACCAGGAGATCGAGCTGAAGGTAGAGGATTATAAATGTATCTTCGGAAATCACGCATTTCTGAAGAAACCGATCATCCGTGGTGTGGTAAGCTTTGTGGATTCTCTTGTGGTAGGCACGAAATGCCTGATGTATTCTGCGGAGATCGCAGGAGACGAGGAAGATGAGGAAACAGCCAGGAAGAATGAGCAGCTTACAGAAGAAGAGCGTTCTGCAAAGAAAGCCAAAGAGGATAAGCAGTTCAAGTGGCTTCTTTACATTACGGTAGCTATCTCCATGGTGGTTTCTGTGGCTGCTTTTATGTTTCTTCCGTATGTACTGGCTAGTCTGATCCGAGGGGTAGGTGCTTCGGAATTTCTGGTCACCATAGTGGAAGCCTTTGTGAAGCTGGCACTGTTTATGGGATATATGTTCCTGATCTCCAGAATGAAGGATATCCAGAGGACATTTATGTATCACGGCGCGGAGCATAAATGTATCAACTGTGTGGCGCATGGTCTGCCTCTGACGGTA
>ERZ780144.332-NODE-332-length-69050-cov-26.350779_pt1 | contig 69050 bp, 53 predicted proteins | sample MGYA00511380_ERZ780144 | MGnify/ENA primary metagenome ERZ780144 (study PRJEB29588, sample SAMEA1965858) | human gut metagenome | biome: human gut; feature: human-associated habitat; material: faeces | place: Denmark | collected 2008/2010 ... | reverse complement strand
TCGTTTCGGGGTCGGCCAGCGCGCGGATCGTCGCGGCGCGGTCGTGGATCGAGACACCCGTGGTGCAGTCGTGGCCCAGCAGGTCGACCGTCACGGTGAAGGGCGTGCCGAGCAGCGAGGTGTTGTTCTCCTCCATCATGTTGAGCTCCAGAGCGGCGCACCGCGCCTCGGAGAGCGGTGCGCAGAGCACGCCGCGCCCCTCCTTGAGCATGAAGTTCACGATCTCGGGCGTGATCTTCTCCGCGGCGACGATGAAGTCTCCCTCGTTTTCGCGGTCCTCGTCGTCCACGACGATCACGATCTTGCCGTTGCGGAAATCCTCGATGACCTCCTCCACACTATTCAGAATCGTCTCTTTTGCCATTGCATTTGAATTTTATTGCGTTTTTGATCTTGCGGAACATCGGCGCGAGCCTCTCCTCCACGGCCTTGATCTTGCCGGCATACCAGTCCGTGTCGAGCAGCGACGAGTCGTTGGTCGCCTTGTAGGTCAGGTAGACGGCGATCGGCGTGAGGATGAAGGTCGAGAGCCACATGCCGTAGACGGCATCCCAGCTTCCCTCCTTGGCGAGCTTCTCGCCCGAGAGGCTGATGATGTAGTAGATTACGAAAAAGATGATCGACACGACGACCGGGAGTCCCAGTCCGCCGCGGCGGATGATCGCCCCGAGCGGTGCGCCGATCAGGAAGAAGATGATGATCGACACGGGCAGCGAAATCTTCTTGTGCCACTCGACCTTGCTGCGGTAGAGCTGGTTGAGTGCATCCTTGGCCGTCGTCTCGTCGAAGGCGAACATGTTGCGCGAGTTCTTGGCCAGCGTGCGGGCATTGTCCCACACCTCCTCCTTCTCGCGCACCGGAAGCCGTGCGATCGAGTCCATGGCCATCAGGTTGCCGTAGTCCCGCTTGTCGACGCGCAGACTGTCGGGCTGCGGCAGCACCGAGTTGTCGCGCACGAAGATCTGCTCCTTGAGCAGCGGCTCGTAGGAGCTCGTCGTCGCGGCGTTGACCTTCAGCTCGAGCGAGTCGATGTCGTGCTGCAGCTCGCTGATGTCCTTCGTCTGGCTGTTCGAGAACTGGTTGGCGTCGCTGCGGCCCATGGCAAAGCCGTCCATGCGGATGATCTGCTTCTGGAGGTCGAACGTGTGGTGGCGCAGCGTGCTCTTGGTGTACCACTGGCTGTTGCGGGCCTGTTCGTAGGTCTGGCCGTGGAAGAGCGTCACGAGCAGGTAGCGCTTGTCGTCCGAGAGGCGGATATAGCCCGAGTCGGCGACGATGGTGTTCATGTTGCCGTTGGCCTGGCGGTTGTCGTAGATCAGCACGTCGCGCAGCAGGTGCGTTTCGGGGTCCTGGTGCCCCACGCGGATCGACATGTTGTCGATGCCGTTGAAGAAGAGGCCGTCCTGGAATTCGAGCGTCTGTTTTTGCTGGCGGATGTCGTAGATGATGCTGTACATCTTGCGGTTGGCATACGGCACAAGGTCGTTGCCGATGAAGAAGCTGCCCACGGCGATGAATCCCACGAGGATGATGAGCGGCTTGGTGATGCGCACGAGCGACATGCCCGCGGACTTCATGGCCAGCAGCTCGTAGTTCTCGCCCAGGCTGCCCATGGTCATGATCGCCGCCAGCAGCATCGAGAGCGGCAGTCCCATCGGGATCATGTTGGCCATGGCGTAGGACATCAGCTCGATGATGATGCCGGCGCTCAACCCCTTGCCCACCAGCTCGTCGATGTAGCGCCAGACGAAGTTCATCATCAGCACGAACATGACGATGAAGAACGTCAGGATCATCGGGCCCAGATAGGACTTCAGGACGAGTTTATGAATGCTTTTCATGCGGCAGGCGCGGTTTTTTCCGACACAAAGTTAACAGTTTTGCGACAATAAGCGCAAAGGTGAGGGTAAATATTATGGCCGCGCCGGGCGGAACGTCCAGTTCATAGCTTGCCGCGAGGCCCGCGACGTTGCCCGCAACGGCCACGAGTGGCGCACAGCGGGCGATGGTGCGGTACGAGCGCGAGAAGGCGTTGACGATCACTACGGGCATCGTAATGAGCGAGATGAGCAGCACGATGCCCATGATGCGGATCGAGAGGACGATCGTCACGGCGACGAGCGCCGCCATCACGTAGGAGATCACGCGCGTGGGGATGCCGCGGCTGCGGGCGAAGTCGCGGTCGAAGGCGACGTACATGACCGGGCGCAGCCACAGGGCGGCGCCCGCAAGGACGACGGCCGTGAGTGCGGCGAGGGCCGCGACGTCGCCGTGCGTGACGGTGACGATGCTGCCGAAGAGGAAGGCCGAGAGGTCTCCGGAGGTGTAGCCCGGGCGCAGGCTCATGAAGAGCGCCCCGACGGCCATGCCCACGGACCAGATGATGCCGATGGCCGAATCCTCGCGGATGCGGCCGCGGCTGCCGGCCCACTCGATGCCCAGGGCCGAGAGCACGGCGAAGAGCATCGCCCCGGCAATGGGGTTGGCTCCGAGGTAGAAGGCGATGCCCAGCCCGCCGAACGAGGCGTGCGTGATGCCCCCCGCGAGGAAGACCATGCGGCGGCAGACGACGTAGGTGCCGATCACGCCGCACGTGATGCCCGAGAGGATGCAGGCCGCGAGCGCGTTGTAGAGATAGCCGTAGCGGATCAGGTCGCTGAAAAATTCCATGAGCGTTCGTCGATAGCGCGCAAATTTACGCTTTTTTATCGGAAAGCCTCCAAATTTCGCGCGGTTTTCGTAATTTCGTGCCCGAAAAAGCGAAGGAATCATGCAACCCCGAAGAGTCAGTTTTCATACGCTCGGCTGCAAGCTCAACTTCTCGGAGACCTCGACGCTGGCCCGGGAGTTCGAGCGCGGCGGCTTCGTGCGCGTCTCCCCCACGGCCGAGGCCGACATCTGCGTCATCAACAGCTGTTCGGTGACCGAGCACGCCGACAAGAAGTGCCGCAACCTCATCCGGCGGCTGCACCGCCGCAACCCGCAGGCGATCATCGTCGTGACGGGCTGTTACGCGCAGCTCAAGCCCGAGGAGATTGCGGCGATCGATGGTGTGGACATTGTGTTGAGCAACAACGACAAGGGCGCGCTATATAAACGGGTGGTTGAACTTTCCGGCAAGGGCCGGGCGCAGGTTTACAGCTGCGACACCGACTCGCTGACCTCGTTCTTCGCGGCCTTCTCGAGCGGTGACCGCACGCGGGCCTTCCTCAAGGTGCAGGACGGCTGCGACTACTGCTGCTCCTACTGCACGATCCACTACGCCCGCGGAGCAAGCCGCAACATGCCCGTCGCCGACCTGGTGGCCGAGGCGCGCGAGATCGCCGCGGCGGGTCAGAAGGAGATCGTCATCACGGGGGTCAACACCGGGGATTTCGGCCGCACGACGGGCGAGCGCTTCATCGACCTGCTGCGGGCGCTGAACGAGGTCGAGGGGATCGAGCGCTACCGCATCTCGTCGATCGAACCGAATCTGCTAACGGACGAAATCATAGCCTTTTGCGCCGCCTCACCTAAATTCCAGCATCACTTCCACGTGCCGCTGCAGAGCGGCTCGGACCGCATCCTCGGACTGATGCGCCGCCGCTATACGTCGGCGCGCTTCGCCGAGCGCATCGCCGCCGTGCGGCGCCTGATGCCCGACGCCTTCATCGGCATCGACGTCATCGTGGGATTTCCCGGCGAGACGGAGGAGGATTTCCGCCGCACCTGCGACTTTCTCGAGGAGCTCGCCCCGGCTTTCCTGCACATCTTTCCCTTCTCGGAGCGGCCCGGCACGCCGGCCGTCGACCTGCCGGGCAAGGTGCAGCCGAGTGTGGCCACGCATCGCGTCGAGGTGCTCGAGGCGCTCTGCGACCGGCTGCACGGCGACTTCTGCCGCCGGGCCTGCGGCACGGAGGATACCGTGCTGTTCGAGAGCACGATGCGCGGCGGCATGATGTTCGGCTATACGGGCAACTACCGGCGCGTGAAGGCCCCCTACGACCGCTCGCGCATCAATACGATCTGCCGCGTGGCGCTCGGCGAGATGGACTCCTCGCACGATTTGATCGGCGAAATTCGGGATTAATCGCGGATTATTCGTATATTTGCACGTATATTTTTTCCAAGACAACCGGATTAATCTATCGGAAACATGACGGGCTTGCGCAAAAGGGTGACGGTCGGATTTCTGAGCATCGTCTGCCTGCTCTTCTTCTCGGGGATGGTCTCCTTCCTGGAGTTGAGCCACTTGAGCCGTGATACGGGCGAGATCCTCAAGGCCAACAAGCGAAACATCGAACTGGCCAAGGAGATGCTCGACGCCGCACACGAACAGAACATCGCGCTGATCCACCTGGCGGTCTTCGGCGACCGCTCCTACGACAGTCTCTGCCGCGCCGAACTCGAGCGGCTCGAAAATACGCTGCTCGTCGCCCAGAACGAGGCGCTCGAGAAGTCGTTTCTCGATTCGCTGGCCTTCGCGACGACCGAGCTGCGCCTGTTGACGGACAACTACCTCGCCTTCGGCCCGTCGGCCGATTCGCTCGGCCGGCAGCAGGTCGATTCGGTGGGCGGCCGCTGGTACAACGACGAGTACGAGGCGCTCTACGGCCGGCTGACCTCGGCCATCAAGAACTACATGACCTCGACGCAGAGCTCGCTCGCCCCGCGTGCCGAGCAGATGAAGAAGAATGCCTACCGGGCCGTGACCCCCGTGCTGATCTCGCTGGCCGTCATGATCGCCATCGTGCTGATGCTCTACTACTTCATGACGATCTACTGCGTGAATCCCATCCTCGGGATGAACAAGGGGCTGGGTGATTACCTCTCCTTCCGCATCCCCTTCACCGTCAAGGGCGAGTGCAAGGACGAGATGCTCGAGCTCAAGGAGAAGATCGACACGCTGATCAACCAGTCGAAACAGTCCAAATCGTGATGCCGCAATGAGAGTGGATGTGGTTTTGCGCTATGTCGGCGTCGTGATGCTCTTCATCGCGGCGTTCATGCTGTTGTCGGCGGGTATCTCCTACGTCAGCGGCGTGGACTCGGCGTTCTATCCCCTGCTGCTCTCGTCGCTGCTGACGGCGCTGCTGGGGGCCTTTCCGCTGATCTTCGTCGAACGCAAGGTGCAGATCACCAACAAGGAGGGGTTCTGCATCGTCGTCGGCTCGTGGCTCGTGGCCTGCGTCGTGGGGATGTTCCCCTATCTGATCTGGGGCGGCGAATTCAACCTGGAAAATGCCTGGTTCGAGAGTGTCTCGGGCTTCACGACCACGGGCGCCACGATTCTCAACGACGTCGAGATCCTGCCGCGCGGCATGCAGTTCTGGCGCATGGGCACGACGTGGATCGGCGGTATGGGCGTCGTGATGTTCGCGCTGGTGATCCTGCCGTCGATGGGCCGCAGCAAGATGACCCTCTCGAACGTCGAACTCTCGACGCTGGCCAAGGACAACTACCGCTACCATACGCAGCTTATCGTGCAGATCCTGCTGGTGGTCTACGTCGGGCTGACGGCCCTGACAACCCTGCTGCTCAAGGCGGCGGGCATGAACTGGTTCGACTCGCTCTGCCATGCCATGTCGGCCTGCGCGACGAGCGGCTTCTCGACCAAGAACGCCAGCCTGGCCTACTACAACAGTCCCGCCATGGAGACGATCCTCATCTTTGCGATGGCCATCGCCGGCGTCCACTTCGGACTGATCTACGCCACCGTGACGGACAAGCGCAACAACATCTTCCGTTCGGAGGTGGCGCGCTACTACTTCGGCATATTGCTGCTGGGCAGCGTACTGATCGCCGTCAGCCTCTATGCCGCGGACATCTACCCCACGTTCTGGCGGGCCTTCCGCTATGCGGCCTTCCAGTTCGTGACGCTGGTGACGACGACCGGATTCGCCACGGCCGACACGAACGTGTGGACCTCGTTCGCGATCATTCTGCTGATCTTCGGTTCGATCATCTGCGCCTGTGCCGGTTCGACGGCCGGCGGCATCAAGGTCAACCGGCTGGTGCTGGCCGGCAAGATGATGCGTGCGCGCCTCAAGCAGCAGCAGCATCCCAATGCCGTGATCCGCATCCGGCTCGACGGCATTATCCAGGACAACGAGACCCTCTACGGGGTGCTGATCTTCATCGTCACCTACCTGATGTTCATCCTGTTCGGGACGGTCGTCGGCACGCTCTTCGGCTGCGATCTGATGACGAGCTTCTCGGGCTCGGTGGCCTCGATCGGCAACGTCGGTCCGGGCTTCGGCGAGGTCTACTCGATGGGCAACTACGGCGCCCTGCCCTCCGCGGTGAAGCTGGTCTTTTCGCTGCTGATGCTGCTGGGCCGTCTGGAGATTTTCGGTCTCATTCAACTCTTTTTCATTAAATGGTGGAGATAACTGCGATGTTTCGTCGATTTTGCATATCGCTTCTGTCGCTTGCCGCGCTGCTTCTCTGCGGGGAGGCCGTTGCGCAGCAGCCGGCCGTGCAGGCCCGCATTGCGGGGCTGGAGAGCAACGAGGAGTACATGTCGCTGCTGCGCCGTGATGCGCAGCTGCAGGTGCGCGAGGATTCGATCGTGCGCGTCGTGAGCGGCATGCGGCATCGCCTGCACGACGAACCGGACAACCGCCAGCGCTACACGCAGGAGATTCTGCGGCTCGAAAGCCTGATCTTCGACCTGCGTACCGCCAAGGGGCGGCTGATCGACCGCATCAACGCCATCGAGCAGGAGTGGGTCCTTGCCAACCTGAACTCCGCGTCGGCTTCGGAGCCGTCATCCGCGGCGGAGGTCACCATCCCCGACTCGCTCAAGGTGCGCAACCTGGTATACAACAGCTATTTCCGTGACTGTCTGGCTCCGGAGGACTACGCCGCGCTGCGCCGTGCCCAGCGCATGGAGCCGCAGGCCGTGGACTATGTCAACCGCTTCCTGGTCAACCACGGGACCGCCACCGATCTGGCCGAGGCCTATGCGGCCGCCCGCACCGAGGGCGAGGCGCTGGAGATTCACGACCGCTTCGAGGCGCTCGAGCGGCAGAACGCGGGGCTGGCCGATTCGCTGTCGACCCTCTGGAACTACATCTACGACAACAAGAGCTACGCCTACTCCTACGTGCTCGACCGGCTGGGCGAGGAGGAGATTCTCTCCCGCGAGGAGGAGCTTGCGGCGCGGGCGTCGCGTCAGATGACCACGCTGCGCGGCGAGACCGCCTCGGATGCCGTGGCGGACTACTTCCTGCGCAAGCGCGTGATTGTCGACTACGAGGAGCAGGTGGCCCGCGTACTGGGTCTGACGGCTGCGGCCGACTCGTTGCGGGGGGTTGCCGGGCAGCTGGAGACGGTGGACTTCCGCCTGCCGAAGGTGCGCATCGCCGAGCGCAGCTTCCTCGACTACGATACGGTCGCCTTCTCGTCGCATCCGAAATACACCTATCAGAACCCCATTCCCGAGTGCAAGGTCTACGCCAACGGCACGATCTACCGCATCCTGCTCGGAACCTTCAATACGAAGCGTGCGGCAGCGACCTTCCGCGGCGCCTACCCGCTCTACTACCTGATAAACGACGCCGGCAAGTGGTGCTACTATACGGGCGGCTTCGCCACCTTCGACGAGGCCGAGGCGGCGCGCAAGCTCCTGAAGGAGCATGGCTTCATCCGGCCCGAGATCGTGGTCTGGACCGACGGCGTCTACCGCAACCTCGCGCAGGAGCCCGATACCGCCGCCACCTTCTTCCGGATCGAGATCGCCGGAACGGAGGCGCTCTCCGAGGCCGTCAAGCAGGCGATCGCCGAACAGGCCGGCTCGGCCGAACTCTCGCGGGCCGGACACTACTTCGTCGTCGGGACGTTCGACGACCGCGCCGTTGCCGACCGCGTGGCGGAGGCGATCCGCCGGGCGGACGACACGCTGGAAATAAAAGTCGTCGAAATCGCGGAATAATCGGAAAAAATCCGTATATTGCCGTATAACCATTGCAATCGCTCTCCATGGACCTGTTGTATGTCGTGCTGCTGATTCTTTTCGGCGTGCTGTTCCTCGTCGCCGAGATCGTGCTGCTGCCGGGCGTATCGGTCGGTGCCCTGCTGGCGCTGGTCAGCTACGGCGGCGCCGTCTACCTCGCGTTCCGCGCGTTCGGAACCGTCGGCGGCATCATCGCCATCGCCGTCGTGCTGCTGCTGTCGCTCGTGGCGACGATCATCTCGCTGCGCGCCAAAACGTGGCAGCGCTTCTCGCTCAGGCAGCAGATCGACTCCTCGAGCATGCCCCGCCCCGAGGAGGAGCTGCATGTCGGCGAGCGTGGAAAAACCCTCTCGCGCCTCTCGCCCATGGGCCGCATCGAGATCGACGGCCGCATCTACGAGGCCAAGTCGCTCGACGCCTATGTCGATCCGCAGCGCGAAGTCGAGGTTGTGGGATTCGAGAACTTCAGCGTGATCGTGAAAGTAGTCAAATAACCTAACTAAAAGCCCTTTTCGCTATGGATTTCCAGTCTGGAATGATCGTACTGATCGTCTTTGTGTGCCTGTTTGCCGTCTGGCTCGTCTTCTATTTCATCCCCGTGGGACTGTGGTTCTCGGCCCTGGTATCGGGCGTGCGGATCAGCCTGCTGCAACTCATCCTGATGCGCTGGCGCAAGGTGCCGCCCTCGACGATCGTCTCGTCGATGATCGAGAGCACGAAGGCCGGACTGAAGCTCAACCCCAACGAGCTGGAGGCGCACTACCTTGCCGGCGGCAACGTCACGAACGTCGTGCACGCGCTCGTCTCGGCACAGAAGGCCAACATCATGCTCGACTTCAAGATGGCAACGGCCATCGACCTGGCGGGCCGCGACGTCTTCGAGGCCGTGCAGATGTCGGTGAACCCGAAGGTCATCAACACGCCGCCCGTGGCCGCCGTGGCGAAGGACGGCATCCAGCTCATCGCCAAGGCGCGCGTGACGGTGCGTGCCAACATCAAGCAGTTGGTCGGCGGCGCCGGTGAGGAGACCGTGCTGGCGCGTGTCGGCGAGGGCATCGTCTCGTCGATCGGTTCGGCCGACTCGCACAAGATCGTGCTCGAAAATCCCGACTCCATCTCGCGCGTCGTGCTCGAAAAGGGCCTCGATGCCGGGACGGCCTTCGAGATCCTCTCGATCGACATCGCCGACATCGACGTGGGCAAGAACATCGGCGCCCAGCTGCAGATGGACCAGGCGCAGGCCGACAAGAACATCGCGCAGGCCAAGGCTGAGGAGCGGCGTGCAATGGCCGTGGCGCTCGAGCAGGAGAACAAGGCCAAGGCGCAGGATGCGCGCGCCAAGGTGATCCTGGCCGAGGCGGAGGTGCCGCTGGCCATGGCCGAGGCGTTCCGCAACGGCAACCTCGGGATCATGGATTACTACAAGATGAAGAACATCATGGCCGATACGTCGATGCGCGAGTCGATCGCCCGGCCCGAGAAGAAATAGCCCCGCCGCCCGGAATGCGGGCACAACAGGGGCGTCCGAAGGGGAATCCGATACCGGATTCCCCTTTTTCATCTCCGATGCCCGGCATGCGCCCGATGTTCGGGTGCGCTCGATGCCCGAAGCGTATGCGGCCGGAAGTCCGGTGTGCCTGACGCCGGTGTCCGGCGAGCGCCCGATGTTCGGGCACCCGATGCCCGTGGTGTGCCGTATCGCTGATTGCCGAAGCGTATGCGGCCGGAAGTCCGGAGTGTCTGGCGGCGGTGTATGGGGGCACAGAATGCCGGATACCCGAATCCGGATGCCGGGCGGTGCCTCTCCCGGCGCCTGCTGCGGCGATCCCGGGCGGGCCTGCTGCCGGTCGCGGTGCCGGAAACGGCGCGCCGACATACTAATCGGGCCGTGAATCCGTTAATGTGAAGAACGAAGGGCGGAGGCGGCGAAATTATGACGGACGTTGTTGGGATATATGCCGCTTTTTGGTATCTTTGCAAGGATTTTTCAACATGCGAAATTTGGTAAACGCGAATATTATGAAGGGATTTTTCAGGAGCACGCTCCTGCTGGTGGCCGCGGCTCTCTCGGTTGTCTCGTGCAGCAAGGACGGCGAGCGCGGCAGACTCTCGTTCGAGAAGTCGGCGCTCTTTTTCATGGCCGGAGAGACGAAAAGCGTGAAGTTCTCCGCGTCGGACGTCCGCTCGCTCACCGTCTCGTCGAAGCCGGCCGAGTGGGGCGATCCGGTAATCAACACCGAGACGAAGACGGTTCGCATCACGGCGCCGGCCCCCAATACCGAGGGGGCTGCCGAGTCGGGTACGCTGACCATCACCGGACGGGGCGACAACGGCCGAAGCGTCTCGGCGTCGATCTACGTGAGCATCAGCCGCACGGTCGACATGAGCGACCGCCCGGCCAACAGTTACCTGGTGAACAGCCGGCAGACCAACTACCTGTTCGATGCCATGCACGCCGGAGACGGCACCACGGCGCTGGAGACGGCCCGGTTGCAGATCATCTGGCAGCGGCCTTCCGATCTGATCGAATACCTCACGCTCGACGAAGAGGGCCGGGCCTCGTTCTTCGTCGGAGCCGATGACGACGACGAGGGGCGCATCAAGCAGGGCAACGCCCTGATCGGCGCCTACGACGCGGGGGGAAACCTGCTGTGGAGCTGGCATGTCTGGGCCGCGGACTACGATCCCGACAATCGCGGGACGGTCTCGTTCAACGGGTACGAGATGATGGACCGCAACCTGGGCGCTCTGGCCGATTCCAACGCCTCGTCGGACGATGTGCTCAACTCGTTCGGGCTCTACTACCAGTGGGGCCGCAAGGAGCCCTTCATCGGTCCGGGCACCTATGATTTCAGCAACGGTACGTCGGCCACGCTGTACGACGGCGAGGGCGACGTCGTGTCGCTTTCCGTCGAGGAGTCGTCGGCTGAGACCGGTACGGTGGACTATGCGCGCGAACACCCGCTGACCTTCATCGCCGGGGTCGAGGCTTCGGAATACGACTGGATGTGGGGTTCGCACTCCGAGGCGCTGTGGAGCGATGCGAAGACGGCGAACGACCCCTGCCCCTACGGCTGGAAGGTGGCTCCGGCGGCAGCCTTTGCCGGGCTGACGATCGCCGACCCGCTCGAGGGGGTCTCCGCTGACGAATATTTCGACAAGTACGGCTGGACGCTGACCGACGGCAGCGCCGAGTCGCTCTTCATGGGCGCCGGACGCCGGATCTATCCCGACGGCCGATTCCAGAACATCTACGTGAACCCCGATTCGGAGCGTCAGGTCCGCAACGTGGCGATGTACGACCAGCCGTGGGTGGGACTTTACTGGACGACGGACATCTCGTCGTCGCAGTCCTCGGCCTTCTACTTCTTCTTCAACAAGCTGCATGTGGAGAACAGCCGTGTCGAGGGGCCCGTCCTCCACTACCGGGCCAACGGCATGCCGGTGCGCTGCGTGGCCGACCGGTAGCGGGTCTCCAACCGATGATACGGGCGACGGAGCGGCATCGGGCCGCTCCGTCGCTTTCGTCTGTGGCCGTTTGGTACGACACTTGCGGGTGTGACGGAAACTCCCCTTTCGTCATGGACATCAAAACAGGAAAAGGGTCGATCCCGCTCATGGTGCTGCTGGCCATCTGGTCCGTCTCGGCCATCTCGTCACTGCCCGGACTGGCCGTCTCGCCCGTGCTGGGCGATCTGAACCGCATCTTCCCCAAAGCCACGGACCTCGAGATACAGATGCTCACCTCACTACCGTCGCTGCTCATCATCCCCTTCGTGCTGCTCTCGGGCCGCCTCTCCGTCGGGCCGCACCGCCTGCGGATCCTCGCCCTCGGGCTGCTGCTCTTCTTCCTGAGCGGCGTGGCCTGCCTCTTCGCCCGGAGCATGGGGATGCTCATTGTCATCAGCTGTCTGCTCGGCATCGGGGCCGGCATGGTCATCCCCTTCTCCACGGGCCTTGTCGTCGACTACTTCACGGGCGACTTCCGCGTTAGGCAGCTGGGGTACAGCTCGGCGATCAACAACCTGACGCTCGTGCTGGCAACGGCCCTGACGGGCTATCTGGCCGACGTCGACTGGCACCTCCCCTTCCTGGTCTACACGCTGCCGGGTGTCTCGCTGCTGCTCGTCGGGGCGCTGCGCCGCTGCCGCCCCGTACCCGAACCGGCCCGGAGCATCCAGTTGCAGCACAAGACGATCGACCGCACGAAACTCGTCGGGCTGATGGGGCTCTACTTCTTCATCACCTATGCCGTGCTGGTGGTGACCTTCTACATGTCGTTCCTGATCGACGACTACCGCATCGAGAGCTCCTTCTCGGGGGTTGTCATCTCGCTCTTCTTTCTGGCTATCATGCTCCCGGGCTTCTTCATCGGGCGCATCATCGCCCGGCTGAAGCAGTATGTGAACTTCGTCTCGCTCCTGTCGATCGCCGTGGGGCTCTGCTGTATCGGCCTGTTCCGCGACCGTGCGCTGATCGTGCTCGGGGCGCTGCTCGCGGGACTGGGCTACGGCGCGATGCAGCCCGTCATCTACGACAAGGCCGCGACGATCGCCCCGCCCCGCTCGGCGATGCTGGCCCTGTCGTTCGTCATGGCGATGAACTACCTGGCCGTGATGGCCTGTCCCTTTGTGGTCGACTTCCTCCGACATCTGTTTCATGCGCAGGGCGACCGCTTCCCGTTTTTGCTCAACGCGCTGCTGACGCTCATCCTCGCCGTGGCCGCCGGCCTGCGGCGCAACCGTTTCACGCTCGGACTGGATGCTTTCTACTATAAAAACTGACGGAAATGGTGGAAATGGGATAAAAAGTCTTATTTTTGCGGCATAAAGACGCATTTTTAAGACTTTGATTCCAAATGAAAAGATCGATTCTTACTGCATGGGCGGCGCTTGTCGCCCTTTTGCTCGCAGGATGTGCCGATAAGGCCGAAACTGCAACATCCTCCGTGCGAATCATGCCTACGATCGAAACCCGCGTGACGGGACTCTATTTCGATGCGGGAGACCGGATCGGTCTGACCGTCATGATGGATGGTTCCGGCCCCTATGTCGAGAACCGCATGATGACCTACAACGGCTCGACCTTCACATCCCCCGGATTCCTGTGGTACAACGACCTGAACGTTACCTCGACGCTGACGGCCTACTACCCCTATTCGGCGACGGGGACGCCCGAGGAGTTCCACATCGAGACGGATCAGACCGCGGGGTGTGCCTCTTCGGACCTGCTGGGTGCCGTCAAACGCGGTGTCACGCCGGCATCGGCCCCCGTGGGCATGGTCTTCTATCACCTTTTCACGCAGCTGTCGATCCGCGTGAACAACGTCTCCGATGCATCCGTTACGGGCATTACCGTCGGCGGCACGGTCACCACGGCCGCGGTGGACCTCTCGGTCCCGACGGCTTCGGCGCTCGAAGGGGCGGCTGCGGAGGAGATCACGGTCTTCACCGTGACGCCCGACGAGGAGTATCGGGTCATTCTCGTGCCGCAGCAGGGGACGCTCACCGTGACGGTCCGCACCGACGACGGCAAGAGCCGCAGCCGCACGATCTCCTCGACCCTGCTCGAGAGCGGCAAGCGCTACGATCTGTCGGTCGAGGTGACCAATATCGACATCTCGCTCTCGTTGAGCGGCGAGATCAGCGACTGGGAGGACGGCGGCTCGCTCGATGACGGGAACGGTGGCTCCGGTTCGGGTGACGTGACGGTGACCGACGGGACGATCTCCCATGCCGGCGAGACCTACCGCACGGTAGCGATCGACGGCCGGCTCTGGATGGCCGAGAACCTGCGCTGCATGCCCGAGGGTGCGGCGCTGGGCAGCGGTGTGTGGAATCCTGCGGGCGGGGCATCGGCCGTATCGACGCAGGGCATGCTCTACGACTATGCCACGGCGACGGCGGGTGAGAGCTGGAGCGAGGGCGTGCAGGTGCAGGGCATCTGTCCGACGAGGCGGAGCTGACCGCCCTTGCCGCAAGTGCGGCGCGTCCCGACGACTTCTTCGTCTGCGGCGGCTTCTGGATCTACGGCATAGCAGGCGACCGGCTCGGCTCGACAAGCAAGGGCTATGTGATGGGTTCGACGCTGCAGGACGGCAAGTGCAGCTGCCTGATGTTCACGTCGCTCGACAACGACGTGCCGCAGGTGACCTCGATCTCCGCGGAGTACGGCCTGACGGTTCGCTGCGTACAGGACTGACACGCGGCGCATGATACGGCAGGGCCCCGGACCGGAAGGTCCGGGGCCCTGTTGCATCCGGCGGCTCCGGTTCGGTCGCTGACCGCGATCGTTCCAGCGGTGGGCGGGTCCCGGGCCGCGGTTCGCCGCCGAAGGAGGACAGCCTCCTGCGGCAGTTCGCTCCTGCGGCAGTTCGCTCCTGTGGCGGTGATTCCGGCCGGCGGAGCTTCGGGCCGTGCGTCGGATCAGTGGTCGCGGTTCAGGAAGAAGATCGGGATGTTGGCCAGAAACAGGTCCTCACCGGTGAGCTGCTCCCGCTTGGCGAGCAGCTCGTTCAACGCAATGTCGCCGATGACGTAGTTGCTCTCTTCGCTCGTGTACTGCTCGCGGATCTTTCTGAAGTGCAGGATGCGGTGGATGTCCGTCGTCGTGTAGCGGACGTAGACCTTCAGCGTGATGTCGGTCGTGTAGTCGGGACGCTGCACGTAGTTCTGCTTCTTGTACTCGTAGCGGTAGTCGTGCAGCCGCGCCATGATGTCGCTCAGGATCGACGAGGCGGTGGGCAGGCTCCCGGCCCCCTTGCCGAACATGAACTGCCGGTCGTAGCACTCGCCGCGGATCACCACGCCGTTGTACTCGTCGTCGACGCTGTAGATGTACTTGTCGGGGGTGACGAACTCCGGCATGACGAACATCGTGAAGTGTTCCTCACTGACCTTGACGACCTGCGCCACGAGCTTGATTTTCACCCCCTTCTCGCGGGCGTAGCGGATGTCCGACTCGTGGATTGTCGAGATGCCGTAGGTGAAGATGCGCTCCGGGGCGACGTAGGTGCCCAACGCGTGCACGGTGATGATGACCAGCTTGAAGAGCGAGTCGTAGCCCTCGATGTCGAACGACGGGTCGCTCTCGGCGAAGCCCAGCGCCTGAGCCTGGGCCAGCGCGTGGGCGTAGGTGTCGCTGTGGTCGAAGACGCGCGAGAGAATGTAGTTCGACGAGCCGTTCAGGATGCCCTTCACCTCGAGCAGCAGGTCGTTGTCGTAGTACTCCTCGAGATTGCGGATCACGGGGATCGAGCCGCACGACGAGGCGTCGTAGAGCAGCGCCACGTGGAGCCGCTTCTGGAGGTCGATCAGCTCGGGCAGGTGGTGCGCCAGCATCGTCTTGTTGCCCGAGACGACCGGAATGCCCTTCAACAGGGCGCGTTTGACGATGTCGTAGGCAGCGCTGGCGTCGTCGATCACCTCGACGATGAGGTTGATCTCGGGGTTGTCGAGAATCTCGTCCGCCGAGTCGGTGAAGTAGCTGCGGTCGATCGTGCGGGGCTTGTCGAGTGAGCGCACGCAGATCTTCACGATCTCGGCATTGGCGTTTTTCGATTTGCGCACCACTTCGTAGATGCCCTGCCCGACGACGCCGAAGCCGAAGAGGCCGATTTTGATTTTTGCCATATCTGTTCCGTTTTTGTCGTTTGTCCTGTGGTTACTGCTCCATGAAGGGGCGGAGCAGGTTGTTCAGCTGTTCGTGCTCGACCAGAAAGCCGTCGTGACCGAACGGCGAGTCGATCTCGTGGTAGCTGCTGCCGGGGATCATCGCGTGCAGCTCGCGCATCTCCCCGGGTGTGAAGATGAGGTCGGTGGTGATGCCCACGACCAGCGTCCGGGCCCGGATACGGGCGAGGGCTGCCGCTACCCCGCCCCGCCCGCGGCCCGCGTCGTGCGTGTCGAAGGCATTGAGGATGGCGTAGTACGAATAGGCGTTGTAACGCCGGCAGAGCTTCTCGCCCTGGTACTGCTGGTAGGTCGAGGCGCGGTGCCGGGCGGGCAGCTCCTCGCGGTCCTGCTGCGTGAGGTTGTAACCCCGCGAGCCGCGGTAGCTGAGCAGCCCAATGGCGCGGGCGGCCGCAAGCCCCGCCATTGCGGCATCGTCGCGCGGCTCGCCGAACGACGCATCGGCCTCGATGGCCATGCGCTGCGTCTCGTCGATGGCGATGCTCCACGGCGAAGCCTTCGCCGCCGTGGCGATCAGGATCAGTTTCCGGATGCGCTGCGGCTCCTCGACAGCCCACTCCACGGCCTGAAACCCGCCCACGGAGCTGCCGATGAGCGTGTCGATCGTCCCGATGCCGAGGGCGTCGGCCAGCAGGCGGTGCGCATGCACCATGTCGCGGATCGTGAAGGGCGGGAAATCCCGGTAATAGGGACACCCCGTCGCGGGATTCACGTGCAGGGGACCCGTCGTGCCGTAGTGCGAGCCGAGGATGTTGGCGCAGACGACGTAGTGGCGCGCCGGATCGAGGAAGCGCCCCGCCTCGACCGTGTGGGGCCACCAGTCGGCCACATCCGAATTGGCCGTCAGGGCGTGGCACACCCAGACGACGTTGTCGCGCGCGGCGTTCGGCGTGCCGTAGGTGTGGTAGGCAATGCGCAGCTCGGGCAGCGTGTGGCCCGTCTCGAGGCGGAACGGGCCGGAGTGTGTGTAGACCTGGGCTTCCATTATCCGACGTGTGCGAAGGCCTGTTCAAAATCCTCGATCAGATCGTCCGGGGCCTCCAGCCCCGGCGAGATGCGCAGCAGCGTCGGCGTGATGCCCGCGGCCGCGAGGTCCGCCTCGCCGAGCTGCTTGTGGGTGGTCGACGCCGGGTGCGTGACGACGGTGATCGAATCGCCGATCATGGTCATGTTGGCCGCCAGATGCAGCGACTCGACGAAGCGCACGGTGCTCTCGAGCGTCCCCTTGAGTTCGATGGCGAAGACGGCCGACGAGCCGAAACGGTAGTATTTGCGGGCGTTTGCACAGCTCGGGTGCGAGTCGAAACCCACGAAGCTCACGCGCTCGACCTTCGGGTGGCTGCGGCAGTATTCGGCGAGCTTCCAGGTCGATTCGACCTCGTGGCGGACGCGCAGCGAGAGGGTCTCGAGCCCGAGCAGCATCAGGTAGGAGTCGAACGGCGAGGGGCAGCAGCCCAGGTCGCGGAGCCCGTCGACGCGGCACTTGACGATGAAGGCCGCGCGGCCGAACGCCTGGTGGAGGTTCAGCCCATGGTACCCCTCCGACGGACCGTCGATCTGCGGAAACTTGCCGTTCGACCAGTCGTAGTTGCCGCCATCGACGATCACGCCGCCCATGGCCGTGCCGTGGCCGTTGATCCACTTCGTCGCGGAGTCCACGACGATGTTCGCACCCCAGCGGAAGGGGTTGCACAGGTAGCCTGCCGCGCCGAACGTATTGTCGACGACGAAGGGAACGTCGCGCTGCCGGGCCAGCGCTCCCAGCCCTTCGAGGTCGGGTACGGCGCAGGTCGGGTTGCCCATGCTCTCGACGTAGAGCGCCCGCGTGCGGCCGTCGATCAGCTGCCCGAACGCTTCGGGGGTCTCGGCCGGGGCGATGCGGCAGTCGATGCCGAGGTTGCGCAGCGTGATGCGGAACTGGTTGTAGGTGCCGCCGTAGAGGTGCGGCGAGGTGACGATGTTGTCGCCCGCCGAGGCCAGTGACAGCACCGTCAGAAGGATCGCCGACATGCCCGACGAGACGGCCAGTGCTCCCACCCCGCCGTAGAGCGCCGCGATGCGCTGCTCGAAGGCCGAGGTCGTGGGGTTTTGCAGGCGCGTATAGATGTTGCCCGCCTCGCTCAACTCGAAGAGCCGCGCGGCGTGGTCGCAGCTGCGGAAGCGGTAGGCCGCCGTGGGATAGATCGCCACGCCGCGGGCCCCGGTGGGCTCGTCGGGCGTGAGGCCCGCATGGACCTGCAAGGTTTCGTAACGGTAGTTTTTCTGTTCCATCTGTTGCATCTGTTTTTGGGGGATTCATAAAAAAATCCGGCATCGCAGGACGCCGGATTGACTTTTCATGTACGTGAAAGCACTACACCCGGCGGAGTCGGCTGCACATGCACATCATACCCATCATCATGCCGCGAAGCATGCTGTTTGCCGGGATATATGTCATCGTGTTGTGCACCGTCGGTCGGGTTTCTTGGTTGCAAAGATAGTATTTTTTCGCCGGATTGTACCGCGCGGCGCAAAAAAATCCGCAGGCGTCGGCCTGCGGATTTTCATTCCGGCGGATCGGGGTACGCTTCCGTGCCCTTCTGTCCGCCGTTTTGTCCTGCCGGAAACTATCGTCTCCGGTCGATGAGTTCGATACCCTCACGGGTTGCGGCCCCGCGCAGGATGATCTTGCAGAAGAGGCGGATGCCGTCCCGGTTCGTGTGGTTGAGCCGGAGCTCCAGAATCGTGCCGAGCAGCTGTTCGGCAAAACCTCTTGCGTCGATCTCCCGGAGCAGCAACCCCTCTTCGCGGCAGCGTTCCAGGTCCTCGGTCAGCTCGCGGATCCAGAATTCGCGGTGTTCGTCATAGTGCTCCGCGAAGACCACCTTGCGGCGGATGTCCGTCAGGAAGCTGTACTCGACCTTGCAGAGGATGTCGATGTACTCGTTCATGAGCTTCAACGCCTTCTGCAGCGAGTTGCCGCTGCGCCGTTTCCGGCACTCGATGATGTGCTGCTGCTGGCGCAGGCTCATGTCGTCGAGGCAGGCGCTGACCAGGTCGTTCTTGTCGGCGAACATCTCGTAGAGGGTGCGTTTGGAGATACCGAGCGTCTGGGCGATCTCATCGACCCGCACGGCCCGGATGCCGTTGCGGGTGATGAGCTCCTGCGTCGCGCAGATGATCTCGTCCCGTGTCGCTCCCCGCTTCATTACTTCTCCTCCTGCGTAAGGTCACGGCCACCGCCGAGAGCCTGATAGAGGTTCACGATGCCCTGTATCTCGTCGAACTGGTCCGATACCTGCGACAGCCGTGCCGAGAGCAGCGACTGCTGGGCGGTCAGGACCTCCAGGTAGGTTGTCGAACCGTGCTGCATGAGCAGCTCCGTGCTGACGACGGCGCGCTCGAGCGCCTCGATCTGCTGCATGCGCAGGTCGGTCTTGGCGCGGGCCGACTGGCACTGCGTCAGGGCGTTGTTCACCTCCGCGCCGGCGTTGAGCAGCGCCTGCTGGAACGAGAGCAGGGCCTCCTGCTGCTGGGCCTTGGCGATCTGCACGCGCGCCCGGTTGGCGTTGGCGTTGAAGATCGGCTGCAGGAGCGATCCGGCCACGTTCCAGAGCAGCTTGCCCGGGTTGACGATGCCGGCGCCGCTGCTGTTCGTCCAGCCGAGCGAGCCGCTCAGCGTGATCGAGGGATAAAGTGCCGAACGGGCCTCGCTCGTGGCGTAGTAGTACTGCATGAGCGTATACTCGGCCGAACGGATGTCGGGACGGTTCGAGAGCATCTGCAGGGGCACGCCCACGGCGAGGGTCTCGGGCAGCTGCTGCGCCTCGAGCCTGCCGCGACCGATCTCGTGCGGCGCTTCGCCCAGCAGCGAGCAGAGGCTGTTTTCGGTCTGCGTGCGCTGGTAGGCCAGATCGTGCAGAGAAGCCTCGATCGAGAGCGTGTTGGCCTCGTACTGGGCCACGCCCGCCTCGTTGGTCATGCCCGCATCCTTCATGTCGCGCATCATCACGACACTCTGGCGCCACTTGGCCGCGGTCTCTTCGGTGATCTCATACTGGCTGTCGAGCATCAGCAGCGTGTAGTAGAGGTTGGCGACACTGGCGATCAGCTGCGTCTTCACGGCCTGCTCGTACTCCTTGCTCTGAAGGTATAAGGCCTTCGACTTGCGCTTGGCGTTCGTCAGGCCATTGAAGATGTCGATCTGCCAGCTGGCCGTGACCGGAATCGAGTAGGTCTTCGTCACGGGGCTGTTGTCGAAGCTGCTCAGGCTGCCCTGCGGTGCGAAGTTGAACGACGGCAGGTAGGCCAGCCGCGCCGACTTGAGCGTCGCTTCGGCCTCCTTGATGCGCCAGCCTGCCGACTGGAGGTCGGTGTTGTTCTCCAGGGCCCTGCCGATGAGCTCCTGCAGCTGGGGGTCGGTGAACATCTCCTGCCAGCGGATGTCGCCCAGGGTCGTCGAGTCGGCCGTCTCGGCCTCGCCGTACAACCCTGCCGTCGTGACCTCCGGGCGGGTATAGGGTTTGTAGATGCCGCAGCCCGTGAACGCGGCTGCCAGGCAGATTATCACGATTTTTTTCATGTTACTCCTCATCTTTCTCTTTTTTGACATCTTCCAGTTCGGCTTGCAGCGACCATTGGGGATCGAGGTCTATTTCCAGCGGTTTGACCTTCTCCTGCAGCGTCTCGAAGACGATGAACAGCGTCGGTACGAGGAACAGCAGCGCCAGCGTGCCGACGATCATGCCGCCGACGACACCCGTGCCGAGCGTCGAGTTCCCGTTGGCACCCACACCGCTGGCGACAACCAGCGGGATCATGCCGAAGACGCAGGTGAGCACCGTCATCAGGATAGGACGCAGACGGGCCTTGGCGGCCGAAACGGCGGCCTGCGTGAGGCTCATGCCGGCGCGGCGGCGGTCGGCGGCGTACTCCGTAATCAGGATGGCCGTCTTCGACAGCAGACCGATCAGCATGATGATACCCGTCTGGAGGTAGATGTTGTTCTCCAGTCCCATGACCTTGGCGAAGAGGAACGAACCCATCAGACCGCACGGTACGGCCAGAATGACGGCGAACGGAATCAGAAAACTCTCGTAGAGGGCGCTCAGGATCAGGTAGATCAGCAGGATGCAGATACCGAAGATGATGGCCGTGTTGTTGGTGGTCTGGGCCTCCTCGCGCGTGATGCCGTCGAATTCAAAGCCGTAGCCTCGCGGCAGCACCTCGGCAGCCACCTCGCGGATGGCCTCGATGGCGTCACCCGACGAGTAACCGTCGGCAGCCGTACCGTTCACGGCGATCGAGTTGTACATGTTGAAGCGGTTGAGCACCTCCGATCCGTATACGCGCGTCAGGTTGACGAACTGGCTCAACGGAGCCATCTCGCCGTTGTTCATGCGCACGAAGACGTTGTTGAGCGACTCGGCGTCGAGACGGTATTTCGGATCGGCCTGCAGGGTCACGTAGTACATCTTCGAGAAACGGTTGATGTTCGAGACGTACTGACCTCCGTAGTAGCCCGAGAGCGTCGAGAGGATCGTGTTCGGCGAGACGCCCGCACGCTTGGCCTTCGCGGCGTCGATGTCCACGAGGTACTGCGGGAAGTTGATGTTGAAGGTCGAGTAGGCGCGTGCGATCTCGGGACGCTGGTTCAGTGCGGCGATGAACTGCAGGTAGATGTTGTAGAAGTCGGTGAGCTCACCGCCGGCCTTGTCCTGCAGGTGCATCGAGAAACCGGTCGACGTACCGTAACCGGCGATCATCGGCGGTGCCACGGCAAAGATCTGGGCATCCTTGATGTCGGCCGTGCGGGCGTAGATCTGTCCGATGACGGCATTCACGGCATCCTCCTTGTCGGGGCGGTCCTCCCAGTTGTTGAGCTTGATGATACACATACCGTAGGAGGAACCCTGACCGGCGATCATGCCGTAGCCGGCCATCTGCATGAAGTCGTGGATCTGCGGAATATTCTGGATGCGCGAGGCGACCTCCTCCATGACCTTGTGCGTCTCGTTGAGCGACGAGCCCGGGGCCGTGGTGACGTTGACCATGATCGTACCCTGGTCCTCATCGGGGACAAGACCCGTCTTGGTGGTGTTCATCAGCACGACCAGCGCACCGAGTGCGAGGACGAGCGTCGACCACATGAGCCACTTGTGCTTGATGAAGAGCAGCACGACGTGCTTGTACTTGCCGATCAGGACGCTGAAGGCCGAGTTGAAGGCCTTGCGGAAGCGGGCGGCGAAGTTGTCGCGCATCTCGCCGTTCTCATCCATGTAGGGCTTCAGCAGCAGGGCGCAGAGGGCCGGCGAGAGCGTCAGGGCGTTGATGGCCGAGATACCTACGGCCACGGCCATCGTCAGACCGAACTGCGTGTAGAAGATACCCGACGTACCGCCCATCATCGACACGGGGATGAACACGGCCATGAAGACGAGCGTCGAGGTGATGATGGCCGACGAGATACCCGACATGGCGTCGATCGTGGCCATGTAGGAGGACTTGTATCCCACGTCGAAGCGCGCCTGCACGGCTTCGACGACGATGATGGCATCGTCGACGACCGTACCGATCGCCAGCACGAGGGCGAAGAGCGTCAGCAGGTTGATCGAGAAGCCCGCCACGGCGAGGAACGCGAACGTACCGATGAGCGACACGAGGATCGAGACCGTCGGGATGAGCGTCGAACGAATATCCTGCAGGAAGACGTAGACGACCAGCACGACGAGGATGATGGCCTCGATCAGGGTCTTGATTACCTCGTTGATCGAGGCGTAGAGGAAGTCGTTCACACTCTGCAGGTGGGCGATGGCCACGCCTTTGGGCAGGTCGGCCTCCACTTCGGCCAGCAGGGCGTCGATGTCGTTGACGACCTGCGTGGCGTTCGAGCCGGCCGTCTGGAAGACCATGGTGCTGACGCCCGGGTGTCCGTTGATATAACCCATGAAGGCGTAGGACTCGCGGCCCAGCTCGATGTCGGCGATATCCTTCAGACGGAGCACCTCGCCGTCGGGCAGTGCCGAGATGACGATCTGTCCGAACTCCTCGGGGGTCATCATGCGGCCCTTGTACTTCATCGTGTACTGGAACGTGTTTTCGGAGTTCTCACCCAGCGTACCGGTTGCCGACTCGATGTTCTGCTCGGCCAGTGCCGCGGTGATGTCCGACGGAATGAGCTTGTACTGGGCCATGACGTCGGGCTTGAGCCATACGCGCATCGAGTAGTCGGCGCCGAGCGTGAAGGCCTCGCCGACGCCCTGGATACGCAGGATACGCGGCTCGATGTTGATCTTCAGGTAGTTTGCCAGGAACGTCTCGTCGTAGCTGTCATCGGGGCTGTAGAGCGAGAAGATCTTGACCATGGAGGTCTGACGCTTCATGGTGGTCACACCGATCTGCGTTACCTCGGACGGGAGCTGTCCGGTAGCCGTTGCCACCTTGTTCTGCACGTTCACGGCAGCCATGTCGGGGTCGGTGCCCTGGCGGAAGTAGACGCTGATGCTGGCGCTGCCGACGGCAGCCGACGAAGTGATGTAGGTCATGTCCTCCACGCCGTTGATGGCCTCCTCGAGAGGTACGACGACCGATTTCTGAATGGTCTCGGCGCTGGCGCCCGGGTAGGAGGCGCGGACCATCACCGTCGGGGGCGCGATGTCCGGGTACTGCTCCACGGGCAGCGTCGCAAGGCCGAGAATACCGGCGATGACGATCAGAATGGAGATGACGGACGCCAGTACGGGGCGTTCGATGAAATGCTTGAGTGTCATGGGCTATTCCTCCTTTCCGGTTTCGTTTTGCGTGCTGTCGGCCGCAGCGGCTGCCGGAGCCTCTTCGGCTGCGGGCTGTGCGGCGCTCTGGCCCTTCGGCACGACGGGCGTACCCTCGCGCAGCAGGCCGACACCCTCGGTGATGATTACGTCGCCGGCTGCGAGACCCGAGAGTACGATGTACTCCTTGCCGTCGGAGATGCTGGCCACCTGTACGGGAGCCGACGAAGCCTTGCCGTCGACGAGTTTGTATACGAAGACCTTGTCCTGCAGCTCGAAGGTTGCGGACTGCGGAATGGCGATGCAATCCTTGTAAAGGGTCGGCAGAATGATGTTGCCGGCGCCGCCGCTGTGCAGCAGACCGCCCTCATTGGGGAATGCGGCGCGCAGCGAGACGGTGCCCGTCGAGGGATCGATCACGCCGCTGATGGACTCGATGCGGCCCGTCTTGTCGTAGATCGAGCCGTCGTTGAGCCGCAGCTGCACGTCGGGCAGCTGCTTGAGCGTCTGCTCGATCGAGCCGTACTTGCGTGTCATGTCGAGCAGCTGGTTTTCGGTCATCGAGAAGTAGACGTACATCACCGAGTTGTCCGAAACGGTGGTCAGCGGCTGCGGAATCGACGCACTGACCAGCGCACCGACACGGTACGGCAGCGTGCCGACCACGCCGTTGGCGGGGCTCTTCACGACGGTATAGGAAAGGTTGTTGGCCGCATTGACGCGCTGGGCTTCGGCCTGGGCCAGCTGAGCCTTTGCCGTGAGCAGGTTGTTCTCGGCCGTCGAGAGGTCGAACTGCGAGACGACGTTGCGGGCGAAGAGCTCCTTCTTGCTGTCATAGGTGAGCTGGGCCGTGGCGACGCTGGCCTCGGCGGCAGCAACATTGGCTTCGGCAGTCTGCAGGGCCGCCTTGTAGGGAACCTGGTCGATGATGAAGAGCGTCTGCCCGTTCAATACGCGCTGGCCCTCCGTGACGCAGAGCTGGAAGATGGTTCCCGACACCTGCGGATAGATATCGATGTCCTGACGACCGCGGATGGTTGCCGAGTAGTTGCTCGGGATTTCGCGGTCTGTGGTGGAGACGGTCATCACGGCGTATTGGCCGGGACCCATGGCCGTCGGAGCCTGTCCGCACGAAACAACTGCCATGCAGCAGATCATAAGTGCTGCTTTCACAAATGTTTGCTTCATAATTCCTTTCTTTGGTTGTACTAAAAAACTTTTTCAGGTGCAAAAGTATTCTAAAAACGCTGACGTTCTACTCTATATTGCGAACAGTGTTGTTGATTTTCGGAACAAAGTTCTGCGGATTAACGATTTTATCACTATTTTTGTTCGGAAAAAGAATTGAGTATGTCACAGTTGAATCCGATCATCACGACCCCGGAGGAGCAATTCGTCGTCGGCGAGTCCGATTTCTCCTTTTTCAGCAATCACGCCTGCCGCTGCGAGAGCGGTGCGCTGCTCTTTTGCCGAAACGGCCATGCCAAGGCGGGCGTGAATCAGATTCAGGGCGAGGTGCGCCGCAACACGCTCCTCGTGCTGCTGCCGGGCTGGGTGCTGACGCTCAACGACCGCTCGGAGGATTTCCGGGCCTCCTTCTGCGCCTTTTCGCGGGATCTGTTCGCCGAAGCGGCCTTCCGGCTCGATCCGTCGTTTTTCCGCGAGCTGGGCATGAACCCCATCTCCTATCCGCCGGCGCGGATCGTCGAGGGCATCTCGATCTGTTTCCAGATGGCGGCCTACACCTACCGGGACCGCAACAACATGTTCCGCAATACGATCATCCGCAATCGGCTGCAGAACGTGCTGCTGGAGTTCTACGACAAGATGCAGCGTCTCAATGCGCAGAAGCGGCGCGTCCCCGAGGCGACGACGCGGCAGACGGACCTTTTTCACCGCTTCGTGGCGCTGGTGCACGAACATTGCGCCCGCGAGCGCGAGGTGACCTTCTATGCCGACAGGCTCTGCATCTCGACACGCTATCTGTCGACCATCGTGCGCAACATCTCGCACGGCTCGGCCAAGGAGTTCATCGACCGGGCCGTGGTGCTCGAGATCAAGGTGATGTTGCAGTCGACGGACCTCTCGGTGCAGGAGATCGCCTACCGGCTGCGCTTCCCGGACCAGTCCTACCTGGGCCGTTTCTTCAAGAAGCACACGGGCGAATCCCCCACCGAGTACCGCAATTCCAAACAGCGGTGATGCCGGACGATATATAAAATAAAAAGGTGTGTCCGACATACGCCGGAACGGTTGCCGTGCGTTTTTGGAAGCGGCGGGCCCGTTTTGGAACTCCGTTTGCGGGCCTGCGGAAAGTGATTGCACACAAAACAGTCTACGAACCATGAACAAAGTCATTCTATTCGGTACGCAACCCTACGACCGCGAGTCGTTTGAACAGCTGCGCGACGCCTACGGATTCGACATCTGCTACCATCGCAGCCACCTGAACATCCACAACGTCGCGCTGGCGCAGGGGGCCGATGCGGTCTGCATCTTCGTCAACGACACGGCCGACGCCGAGACCGTGCGGGCGCTTTCGGCGCAGGGTGTGAAGCTCCTGGCGCTGCGCTGTGCGGGCTTCAACAACGTTGATCTGCGCGAGGCGGCCCGCTGCGGCATGCCCGTGGTGCGGGTCCCGGCCTATTCGCCGCATGCCGTGGCGGAGCACGCCGTGGCGCTGCTGCTGGCGCTCAACCGCAAGATCCACCGTGCCTACTGGCGCACGCGCGACGGCAACTTCTCGCTGCACGGCCTGCTGGGTTTCGACCTCTACGGCAAGACGGCGGGGATCGTCGGTACGGGGCGGATCGCCCGGGAGCTGATCCGCATCCTCAAGGGGTTCGGCATGGAGGTGCTGGCCTATGACCTCTATCCCGATCCGGAGTATGCCGCGGCGGCGGGCATCACCTATGTCTCGCTCGACGAGCTCTACCACCGTTCGGACGTTATTTCGCTGCACTGCCCGCTGACCGATGCGACGCGCTACATGATCGGCGACGTGGCCATCTCGCAGATGAAGCCGGGTGTCGTGCTCATCAACACGGGCCGCGGGCAGCTGATCCATACCGAGGCGCTGATCGACGGTCTGAAGGAGAAGCGGATCGGCGCCGCGGGGCTGGACGTCTACGAAGAGGAGGCGGCCTACTTCTACGAGGATACCTCGGACCGCATTCTGGATGACGACGTGCTGGCCCGGCTGCTGTCGTTCAACAACGTGATCGTCACCTCGCATCAGGGGTTCTTCACGCGGGAGGCACTGGCCAACATCGCCCATACGACGATGGAGAACCTGCGGGCCTTCTTCGAGGGGCGGCCGCTCGAGAACGAGGTCCGCGCCGACGCACAGCATTGACCCGCTCTCCGCTCCCGACTCCGCTCCCCTCTTCCTTTTTGGGCCCGAGGCTTTCGTGCGGAAACTATCCGGGGGGCCGTGAGCGGTTTGTGGGCGATGCGGGCCTTGGCCCGACGACCGCATGCGGGGCCGCAGCCGGAGGTATTTCTCCGCTCTGCGGCCCCGCTTCCGGAAAAATGGCAGAAAAAACCGGAATCCGGGACCGTTTTTTTGCCGCATGCCCGTTACTTTTGTCCTGCGAAAGGTCCCGCACGCGGGTATTTTCACTATCTTTATCTTTGCACTGTTCGGATAATCGTTGCCTATGTTACGGAAGATCAGAATCGCGGTCGCCGTCCTCTTTTTCCTCCTTGTGACGCTGTTGTTCCTCGATTTCACGGGAACGCTGCACGTCTGGTTCGGATGGATGGCCCGCATCCAGTTTTTGCCCGCCGTGCTGGCGCTCCATGTCGGAATCGTCGCGGCGCTGGTGCTTCTCACGCTCCTCTTCGGACGTATCTACTGTTCGGTCATCTGCCCGCTGGGCGTGATGCAGGACATCGTGTCGTGGTTTGCCGGCCGGCGCCGCAAGTACCGCTTCCACTACCGTCCGGCCCGCACGTGGCTCCGCTACGATGTGCTGGTGCTCTTCGTCGCGGCACTCGTCGCGCAGGTGGCCTGGCTTGCGGCACTCATCGCCCCCTACAGCGCCTACGGACGCATCGCCTCGAACCTCTTTGCGCCGCTCTGGCGCTGGGGCAACAACCTGCTGGCCCTGGTGGCCGAGCACTTCGACAGCTACGCCTTCTACACGGTGGATGTTTGGATGAAGGGGCTCGGGACGCTGCTCGTCGCCGCGGTGACCTTCCTCGTGATCGGTGTGCTGGCCTGGCGCGGCGGCCGCACGTGGTGCAATACGATCTGCCCCGTGGGGACGGTGCTGGGTGTGCTGTCGCGCTTCTCGCTCTTCAAGCCGCGCTTCGACGTCTCGAAGTGCAACGGCTGCAAGCTCTGCGCCCGCAACTGCAAGGCGTCGTGCATCAATCCCGAAGCCCACGAAATAGACTACAGCCGTTGTGTCGCCTGCATGGACTGCCTCGAAAGCTGTCGTCAGGGCGCCATCTCCTATACGTGGCGGCGGCAACCCCACTCGGCATCGGAGTCCGCTGCGGGAACGACCGCAGCGAAAGGATCGGTGAAGTCGGCGCGTCCTACGGTGAAGGCTCCGGCCGCCGGAGCCTCCGAAGCAGCTGTCCCGGACCGCTCGCGGCGGCGTTTCCTGGCGGGGCTCGGGACGGTGGCCGTGGCGGAAACGGTCCGGGCACAGGAGATGAAGGTCGACGGCGGACTGGCCCTGATCGAGGAGAAGAAGATACCCGACCGCGCCACGCCGCTGACCCCGCCGGGATCGTTGAGCGCCCACAACCTGGCGACGCACTGCACGGGGTGTCAGCTCTGCATCTCGGCCTGCCCGAACGGCGTGCTGCGCCCCTCGGGCAAGCTGACCTCGTTCATGCAGCCCGTGATGTCCTACGAACGGGGCTACTGCCGGCCCGAGTGCACCGAGTGTTCGTCGGTCTGCCCGACGGGGGCCATCCGCCCCATCACGCGCGCCGAGAAGTCCGCGACGCAGATCGGCCACGCCGTCTGGATCCGCGAGAACTGCGTGACGCTGCGCGACGACGTGCAGTGTGACAACTGCGCGCGCCACTGCCCGACGGGGGCCATCACGATGGTGAAGGCCGTCCCCGACGACCCCTCGTCGCGGCTCATCCCCGTGGTGGACGAGGAGCGCTGCATCGGCTGCGGCGCCTGTGAGAACCTCTGCCCGGCGCGTCCGTTCAGTGCCATCTATGTCGAGGGCCATCTGCGCCACCGAACCGTTTAAGCGATCGAAACCATGAAGAAAGAAGAGAAAAAGATAGGCCGCCGGGAGTTCCTGAAGGTGCTGGGCGGCAGCACGCTGGTGACGTCGGCCGCGATGTACGGCTGTGCCCCGAAGGGGGAGGTGAAGCTCGCGGCGCAGGGCGAGGTGCCGACCGAAGGCATGGAGTACCGCACCTCGGCGACGGGCGACCGCGTGTCGCTGCTCGGCTACGGCTGCATGCGCTGGCCGACGCTCGCGACACCCGCTGCCGACGGCAGCATCATCGACCAGCAGGCCGTGAACGAACTGGTCGACTACGCCATCGCCCACGGCGTCAACTACTTCGATACGGCGCCCGTCTACGTGCAGGGGCAGTCCGAGCGTGCCACGGGCATCGCGCTCAAGCGCCACCCGCGCGACCGATTCTTCATCGCCACGAAGATGTCGAACTTCTCGAACCCCACGCGCGAAAATTCGCTGGCCCTCTACCGCAACTCGTTCAAGCAGCTGCAGGTCGACTACCTGGACTACTACCTGCTGCACTCGGTGGGCGGCGGCAGCGGTCTGGGCACCTTCCGCGAGCGCTTCATCGACAACGACATACTGGAGTTCCTGCTGCGCGAGCGCGAGGCAGGACGCATCCGCAACCTCGGGTGGTCGTTCCACGGGGCCGTCGAGGTCTTCGACTACCTGCTGGCCATGGGCGTGAAGTGGGATTTCGTGCAGATACAGATGAACTACATCGACTGGCGCCACGCTTCGGGCCGCAACGTCAATGCCGAATACCTCTACGGCGAGCTGGACAAGCGCGGCATCCCGGTCGTCATCATGGAGCCGCTGCTCGGCGGTCGCCTGTCGCGGCTGAACGACCACCTCGTCGCGCGGCTCAAGCAGCGGCGCCCGACGTCGAGCACCGCGTCGTGGGCCTTCCGCTTTGCCGGCAGCTACCCGCGCGTGCTGACCGTGTTGAGCGGCATGACCTACATGGAGCACCTGCAGGACAACATCCGCACCTATGCGCCGCTCGAGGCGCTGACCGAGGAGGACTTCGCGCTGCTGGAGGATACGGCGCAGCGCATGTTGCAGTTCCCGACGGTCCCCTGCACCGAGTGCCAGTACTGCATGCCCTGCCCCTACGGGCTGAACATCCCGGCGATCTTCGCCCACTACAACCGCTGCGTCAACGAGGGCAACGTCCCGAAGGACGGCCGCGACGAGAACTACGCCCGGGCGCGCCGCGCCTTTCTCGTGGGCTATGACCGCAGCGTGCCGCGCCTGCGGCAGGCCAGCCACTGCATCGGCTGCGGACAGTGCGTGTCGCACTGCCCGCAGAGCATCGACATCCCCGGGCAGCTGCACCGCATCGACCGCTTTGTCGAGCAGCTGCGCAGCGGCACGCTCTGACGGGGGCGGGAGAAGCAAAAAGACGCGCCGGGCGGCATACCAACGTATGCCGCCCGGCGCTGTCGTGTGCGGGTCGCGGGTGACTATTCGGCGTTGTTGCGCAGCCACTCCATGCGCCGGACGTCGGGCAGGTGCCTGACCTGGAAGTGCTCGAAGACGGCCTCGAAGCCCTCGCCGTCGGGGCAGGCGGCCATGGGTCCTACCTGCACGGGGGTGTTGTCCTGCATCCAGGCGTTGCGCATGAGGGTGTACTTCTTGTCGTCGAACGAGTAGAAGACCTCGACGGCGTCGCGCCGGCGGACGGCCTTGATCCAGATGAACGGCACGGCACGGTCCAGTTCGATGACGCTCCAGTCCGAGGTGCGGTGCGTGACGACGGTGCTCAGGTTGTATTTGCCGTCGACGAATTCGATGCCCGCCTTGATGTAGTTCTCGTGGTCGATGCGGATCATCAGCCCCGCCTGGTCGAAGCGCTCGCGGTAGTTGCCGCTGACCTTGAGCTTGACCTCGAACTCTCCGCCGTAGTTGGCGTAGTAGAACGGCGCGTCGTCCACGGTGAATCCGTAGTGCGAAATCCGCCAGTAGTCGCTGTGCGGCGTGACGGACATCGTCAGGACGCCGTCGCGGATCTCCCACTTTTCGGGTTCGTTGTACCACTGCATCTTTTCCAGCGTCTGGGCCTGCGAGGATGTTGCGGCAAAGAGCATCGTCAACATCGGAAACAACAGTCTTTTCATTTTCAGTCTTTTGCTTTATTGGTTCGTACTTCTTTCGTTTCGGCGTTTGCGGGTTGTCGCCCACTGTCGGAGCGGCCCGGAATTTGCGGCCGCGGGGCACCCGCGGCTTGCGATAACCTGTTTTTTGTTTTACCTTTGCAAAGGTAAGGTGTTGACGTGTAGTACACAATAGTCATAAATAACCAATTTTCCGCATGAAGGACATTCTGAACCGCCTGAACGGGGAACTTCTCGAACAGCCGTTTGCACCGCACGACGGGCAGCTCCGCCCGGACGACCTGACGCCGTATCGGGACCTCGCCCGCCACTACGCCCGCATCGAGGGGGCCGTTGCGGTGTTGAGCGACCTGCGCGCGAATACCAGTCTGGTCTGTTACGGAGCCTGCGCCCGGATGCTCGGGCTCAAGGGCACGCGCGAAGGGGCCGACGGGGAGTTGCTCGATTCGATCTGGGAGCGCGAGATTCTGGATCGGATTCATCCCGACGACCTGCACGAGAAATACCTGCTGGAGCTCTGCTTTTTCCACTTCATCCGGAGCCGTCCCCGGCGCCTGCGCGGGGAGTACTATTTCGCGAACCGGCTGCGGATGAAGGACCGCACGGGCCGTTATGTGCCCGTGCTGCACCGGCTTTTCTACATCGCGCCGTCGTCGGAGAATGCCGTGCGGCTGGCTCTGTGTCTCTATACGCCGGCGCTGTCCGACTTCCCGGGACGCGGCGTGGCCGTACACACGGCGACGGGCGAGGTGCAGGAGCTCGGAGAGCGGCGGGACGTGCGGATTCTCTCGACGCGCGAACGGCAGGTGATCGAACTCATGGCCCGCGGCATGATGAGCAAGCACATCGCGCAGGCGCTCTCCATCAGCATCCATACGGTCAGCCGCCACAGGCAGGACATCCTGCGCAAGCTGCGCGTCGGCAATTCGGTCGAGGCGTGCCGCGTGGCGCGCGAGCTGGGGATTCTCTGATCGGGGCATCCGCCGGACCGGCGGTTGCGGGCGCCGGATGCCGTCCGCGCCGGCGTTCATGCGCATGAAAGCAGTCCCGGCCACCGATTAAGGCGGCCGGGACTGCTTCGTCGCTGCCGGGCCCGTGCGGTCAGACCGTCTTGCGGTATTCGTTGGGCGTGAGCCCCGTGATCTTCTTGAACAGGCGCGTGAAGTGCTGCGGGTACTTGAACCCGAGGCAGTAGGCTACGTCGCTGATCGGGCACCCGGGATCGGCGATCCGCTCCTTGGCTGCGTCGATCAGGCGCAGCTGGATGTGTTCCTGCGCCGTGCGGCCCGTTTCGCGCTTGACCAGATCGCCGAAGTAGTTGGGCGAGAGGTGCAGCCGCTCGGCGCAGTACTGCACGGTGGGAAGCCCCGCATCGAGCGGCTGTTCCGAGGCGAAGTAGTCGTTCAGAATCTGCTCGAAACGGGCGAGGATGTCCTTGTTGGCAACCTGACTGCGCGTGAGGAACTGCCTGTCGTAGAAGCGCGTGCAGTAGTTGAGCAGCATCTCGATGTTGTTGACGATGAGCGTGCGGCTGTGCCGGTCGGCGGGCTGCTGCAGCTCGTGGCGGATGTTGCGCAGGCACTCGATGACCGTCTGCCGCTCCTGCTCCGAGAGGTGCAGCGCCTCGCGCACCTCGTAGGAGAAGAAGGTGTAGCGGCGGATGTTGCGCCCGAGCTCCGTGCCGCGCAGCAGGTCGGGATGGAAGAGCAGCGCCCACCCCTTGGGCTGGAACTTCACGCCCCGGTTGTCGATGCCGATGCACTGCCCCGGTGCCAGGCAGACGAGCGTCCCCTCCTGATAGTCGTAGGTGCTGCGTCCGTAGGTCAGGTCGCCGCACCGTACCTCCTTGAGGAAGATGGCGTAGAAGCCGAAGCTGAAGCGGATGTGCTCCGTCATCCGGCACTGCGAGAAGTCGATGACGCTGACCTGCGGGTGGAGCGTCTCCACGTGCAGCAGGTCGTTGTATTGCCGGACCTGATCCAGGCGCATGACTTGATCCATGGGCTGTGTCGTTTTCTACAAAAATAGGAATAAAAGCGCAAAAAGCGAAACTCCCGGGACGGTTTTGTCGACACGCCGTGCGACGGGGCGGTCGGGCGCGATTGTCGGGTCGGGGGGGGATGCTCCGCGGACAGTACGACGGACGCATCCTGTCGTGACGGATGTCCCCGGTCGCCGTGTGTGTCGGCCGGGGTGACGGTTGCCGCACCGCACGGCGTAAGAACCGGGCGGCCCGGCGGTCGGACCGGGTTACAGGGCGGGTATTCGGGGCCTTGGCGGGGCGGCCGCGGAGCAGGACCGTAATAATGGTAACTAATACCGTGATCCGTATAATCTTCCCGGCGGGCGCCGACGTATTTTTGCAGTGTCGGAAGCGGCTCCGGCCGACCGGTACGGGATGTGCCGGGGCGCGGTGCCGCATCACCCGCCGAAAACACGATGGATACCATTCTGCATCTGGACCATGTATTCCAGTACAACGACCTCATGGGGGTCGAGACCCTGCACCCGCAGGTCAGCGTCATCGACTTCTCGCAGTGCCGGATGACGGAGCACATCCGCTTCAGCTTCGGCTTCTACGCCATCTTCCTCAAGGAGGTACGGTGCGGCGACCTGACCTACGGACGCAGCACCTACGACTATCAGGAGGGGACGCTCGTCTGCCTGGCACCGGGGCAGTGCATCGGCATCGACAACCGGGGCGTGAAGTTCCAGCCCAAGGGGTGGGCGCTGCTCTTCCATCCCGACCTGCTGCGCGGCACGGAGCTCGGACGCAACATCGGCCGCTATACCTTCTTCTCCTACGAGGTGCGCGAGGCGCTGCACCTTTCGGAGCAGGAGCGGCAGACGGTCATCGACTGCATGCGGAACATCCTCCACGAGTTGCAGCACGCCATCGACCAGCACAGCCGCACGCTCATCGTCAACAACATCGAGATGCTACTCAACTACTGCACGCGCTTCTACGACCGGCAGTTCCTCACGCGCAGCCAGGTTGCCAACAAGGACATCCTCGCCCGCTTCGAGCGTATCCTGAACGATTACTTCCGATCGGACCTGCCGCAGACGCTCGGCCTGCCGACGGTGCGCTACTGCGCCGGGGAGCTCTGCCTCTCGCCCAACTACTTCGGTGATCTGGTCAAACGCGAAACGGGCCGCACGGCCCAGGAGCACATCCGCCTGAAGCTCATCGACACGTCCAAGGAGCTGCTCTTCGACCGGCAGCATACGGTCAGCGACGTGGCCTACCGCCTGGGATTCAAGTATCCGGCACACTTCACGCGCCTGTTCAAGCAGGTGGTCGGCTGTTCGCCCAACGAATACCGGACGGTCAACTGACCCGGCGAACGGAATTTTTGCTATTTTTGTCCGTACCTCCGGGTCGGAGCCGCCGTCCGGGGCTGTCAATACATATACACAGATGATGATATACCGTACATTGGGCCGCACGAACCTGCGGGTGAGTGCCGTATCGCTCGGCTGTGAAGGCTTTGCCGGGAAGAGCCCCGAGGCCGTGCGCGCCGACTTCGACTATGCCATCGCCCGGGGCATTAACTTTCTGGACCTCTACTCGTCGGACCCGCAGCTGCGCAGTGCCATCGGGCAGGCGCTGGCCGGACGCCGCGAGGGGTTTGTCATTCAGGGCCACCTCTGCACGACGTGGGAGGAGGGTCAGTATCTGCGCACGCGCGACATCGCCAAGTGCGAGGCGGGTTTCGAGGATTTGCTCGCGCGCCTCGGCACTTCCTACGTCGACATCGGCATGATCCACTACGTCGACAGCGCGGCCGACCTGCACGAGGTGCTCGACGGCGAGGTGATGCGCCTGGCGCAGCGGCTCCGCCGCGAGGGGCGCATCCGCCATCTTGGGTTGAGCAGCCACAATCCGCAGGTGGCGCTCGAAGCCGTGCGCACGGGGCTGTTCGACGTGCTGATGTTCTCGATCAACCCCTGTTACGATCTGCAGCCCGCCGGCGAGGAGGTCGAGGCGCTGTGGGCCGAGGAGAGCTACGCCGCTCCGCTGCACAACATCGACCCCGACCGCGAGCGGCTCTACGAATACTGTGCCCGCGAGGGGGTGGGCATCGACGTGATGAAGGTCTACGGCGGCGGCGACCTGTTGAGCGGGGCCAACTCGCCCTTCGGACGGGCGCTGACGCCGCTGCAGTGCCTCGAATATGCACTGACGCGCCCGGCCGTGGCCGCCGTGATGGTCGGCTGCCGCACGACGCAGGAGATGCAGGCGGCGATCGACTGGTGCGACGCCCCGGCTGCGCAGCGCGACTACGCCGCGGCCATCTCCGGCATGGAGCGCTTCACGTGGCGGGGCCACTGCATGTACTGCGGCCACTGCGCCCCGTGCAGCGTGGGGATCGACATCGCGTCGGTCAACAAGTTCTGCAACCTCTGCCCGTCGGACGACGACATCCCCGAGACCGTGCGCGAGCACTACCGCGTGCTGCCGCACCACGCCTCGGAGTGCATCGCCTGCGGACGCTGCGAGTCGAACTGCCCGTTCGGGGTGGAGATCATCGAAGCGATGCGCCGGGCCGTGCGGCGCTTCGGTTATTGAAACAACTCACGCAGGATTTTCGTATATTTGCCACGCGGACGGACCCCGGCAGGAGGATTCGGCGCACAAACCGAATGAAACGATGCAGGAATCGACGCAATACGAATGGCGGGAGCTGGTCGACCGGCTCCGAGACGAGGATGCCTCGTGCGTGATCCGCAACGGGGCCGAGACGCGGGTCTTCCGCGAGCGCGGCGTGAAAGACCTCTTCCGCCTGCTTGAGACCGATCCGGTGTTTCTCGCCGGGGCGCTTGTCGCCGACAAGGTCGTCGGCAAGGGCGCTGCGGCTCTGATGGTGCTGGGTGGCGTGCGGGCGGTCCACGCGGGGGTGGTCAGCACGCCGGCGCTCGGACTCTTCGCCGCGGCGCACATCCCCGTGGAATACGGGCTCGAGGTCCCGCACATCATCAACCGCACGAAGACGGGATGGTGCCCCGTCGAGACGCTGTGCCGCGACTGCCGCACGGCCGAAGAGTGCCTGCCGCTGATCCGCGGCTTCCTCGCCGCGCAGCGGTGACACAGCCCGGCGCGGTCGGTCGACGCGCCGGACAGGAATGAAAAGAATTGAATCATTAATTGAGATAAACCATGCAAACAACGACTGTAAAGCTCTATTCGCTGGAGTTCGCGAATGCGAAAATCTACCTCGCCGCGGCGCTTTTCGCCGTGGGCAACATCCTGCTGCCGCAGTTGTGCCATCAGGTGCATCTGGGCGGGCCGACGTGGCTGCCCATCTACTTCTTCACGCTCGTCGGCGCCTACAAGTACGGTTGGCGCGTGGGCCTGCTCACGGCCGTCGTCTCGCCGCTCGTGAACTCGCTGCTCTTCGGCATGCCGGCCGCCGCAGCCCTCGTGCCCATCCTCTTCAAGTCGGTCATTCTGGCGCTCGCCGCCGGCTGGGCCGCCGCACGCTTCGGCCGGCTGTCGCTTGGAGTGATGGCGGTCGTTATCCTGACCTATCAGGTCGTCGGCTCGCTCGGCGAGTGGGCCTGGATCGGTGACTTCCGCGCGGCCATGCAGGACTTCCGCCTCGGCGTGCCGGGCATGCTCGTGCAGCTCTTCGGCGGCTGGGCCGTCATCAACTACGTGATCCGCAAATAACGACGGCGATATGGCTGGAAAACTCGGATTCGGCTGCATGCGTCTTCCGCTGCTGCGCGAGGACGACTTCGCGGCGGTGGACACGGCGCAGGTCGAGCGCATGGTGGACCTCTTTCTCGAACGGGGCTTCACCTACTTCGACACGGCCTACATGTACCACGACTTCAAGAGCGAAACGGTGATGCGCGAGGCGCTTGTGCGGCGTCACGACCGCGCGAGCTTCACGCTGGCCTCGAAGCTCCCGACGATGTTCCTCAAAAAGGAGGGCGATCAGGAGCGCATCTTCGCCGAGCAGCTCGAAAAGTGCGGCGTGGACTATTTCGACTACTACCTGCTGCACAACCTCAATGTCTCGCACTACGAGAACGTGCGGCGCTTCGACAGCTTCGCCTTTGCGCGGCGCCTGAAGGCCGAGGGGCGCATTCGGCGCCTGGGCTTCTCGTTCCACGACCGGGCCGACCTGCTCGACGAGATTCTCACGGCACACCCCGAGACGGAGTTCGTGCAGCTGCAGATCAACTACCTCGACTGGGACAACGAGAGCATCCAGTCGCGCAAGTGCTACGAGGTGGCGCGGCGCCACGGCAAGCCCGTCGTCGTCATGGAGCCGGTCAAGGGCGGGACGCTGGCGCGCCTGCCCGAGGAGGCCGAGCGCCTGCTGCACGAAGTGCGGCCCGACCTCTCGCCCGCGGCGTGGGCCATCCGTTTCGCCGCGAGCCTCGAGGGGGTAATGATGGTCCTGAGCGGCATGTCGTCGCTCGAGCAGCTGCGCGAGAATACCGGTTTCATGCAGCATTTCGAACCGCTCGACGAGCGCGAGCGCAAGGCGATTGCCGATGTCGTGGAGATCGTCCACCGCTCGATCGCCATCCCCTGCACGGCGTGCCGCTACTGCGTGGACGGCTGTCCCGAGCGGATCGCCATCCCCGACTACTTTGCACTCTACAATGCCGAGAAGCAGGCGCTCAACCGCGGATTCTCGATCCAGAGCGTATACTACGAGAATCTGGCCAGGACGCACGGCAAGGCGTCGCAGTGCATCGCCTGTCGGCAGTGCGAGCGGAGCTGTCCGCAGCACCTGCCCATCGTCGACTACCTGCGTCAGGTTGCCGCAACCTTCGAGAAGGAGAGCTGATGGCGTTGTTGCCCGTGCGGCCTGCCTGCCGATATCGGGACCGTCGCATCCGTGCGGCGGTCTTTTTGTGTTGCGGCCGGGCGGTTTGCAGCCGCAGGACGGGGATGGCCCTTTCCCGGGACGGTTGTGGCCCTTTTCCGGGACCGGTTGTAGCCCTTTTCCGGGACGGTCGCGGGTCCGGGGCGGGATTATTCCCCCTGCGGCAGCAGCGAGTGCCGGGCGAGGAAGTCGTGGAAGGCCTGCCGGTAGCTCTCCGAAACGGGAATGTACTCCCGGCCGAAGACGATGCGGTTGCGCTCGATGGTGCGGATCTTTGCCGGTTGCACGATGTAGGAGCGGTGCACGCGGATGAAACGGTCGGCGGGCAGCTGCTCCTCGAGCGACTTGAGGCTCATGAGCGAGAGCACCGGGCGCGGTTCACCCTCGAGATGAATCTTCACGTAGTCCTTCAGCCCCTCGATGTAGAGAATCCCGTCCAGCGGAATCTGCTGCAGGCGGTATTCGGTCTTGACGAAGATGCTCCGCAGCTCGGAACGCCTGGGTGCGGTGCCGTGCCCGTCGTCCGGTGTGACGGCCAGCCTGTCGCCCCGTCCGGCAGCTTCGGCGCGGCGCTTGATCTCGAACCATTCGAGCGCCTTCTGCGTCGCCGCCAGAAAATCGGCGTAGCTGATCGGTTTGAGCAGGTAGTCGATGGCCCGCACGCGGAAGCCCTCGACGGCGTAGCTGTCGAAGGCCGTGGTGAAGATGACGCGCGTCTCGGCGGGGAGCATGCGCGTGAGTTCCATGCCGTTGAGCCCCGGCATCTGGATGTCGCAGAAGAGCAGCTCTACGGGGTGCTCGCGCAGGGTCCCGAACGCCTCCGTCCCGCTTCCGAAGGCACCGCAGAGTTCCAGAAAGGGGGTCTTGCGGACATATCCCTTCATCAGTTCGACGGCCAGCGGCTCGTCGTCGATTATGGCGCAGGTCAGTTTCATGGTTCCTGGAGTCGGATGGTGAGCAGGGCCTGGTAATCCGTCTCGCCCAGTGGCCCGTATTCAAACGTGTAGCGTCCCGGATAGATCATTTCGAGGCGCTTTTGCAGGTTCTTCAGCCCGATGCCCGAACCGCTGCGGTCTTCGCCGTTTTTCGGGAAGCGGCTGTTGCGGATGCGGCAGATGAGCTGTTCGCCGATCTCGTTCAGCTCGATGGTGATGTAGGAGGGTTTCTCGTTGCTCACGCCGTGCTTGAAGGCGTTTTCCACGAGCGAGATGAAGAGCAGCGGCGCAACGGGCGCCTGCGAGGGCTCCTCGGGCAGCGAGACGTAGATGCGCACGTGACGCGGCTGGCGGATGCGCATCAGCGAGATGTAGTCGCGCAGGAAGTCCACCTCGGCACGCAGCGGCACCGTCGGGCGGCTGCTGTCGTAGAGCACGTAGCGCAGCAGACGGCTCAGGTCGTGGACGACGCTCTGCGCCCGGTCGGCGTCGAGCTGGATGAGCGAGTAGATGTTGTTGAGCGTGTTGAACAGGAAATGGGGGTTCAGCTGACTCTTGAGGTTCTGCAGTTCGGCTTCGGTGCGGCTGCGCTCCAGCTCGCGGCGGGCCGTCTCGGCGCGGTACCAGCCCCCCGTCATGTGGATGGCGACGCCGACGCCCACGACCAGCATGTAGAGCAGGGCGTTACCGGTGAAGAAGCGCAGCGTCTCCTGCCAGGGCCGCACCATCGGCGGACGCATCGCGTCCGGCGGCAGCACGTAGCGGAAGAGCAGGTGCACGCCGACCATGACCGTACCGATGAGCAGCAGGTTCCAGCCCAGAAACCGGCCGATGCGCCGCGAGGTGAGGTAGCGGTCGATCAGCAGCAGGTAGTTCGTATAGAAGACCACCATGAACGAGAGGGGCACGACGAGGAAGCGCCCGTACTCCGGGCCGCTCATCAGCGGCCGGTGGGGATTGGTCACGAAGAGCGGCATGCCGAAGATCACGGCCCAGATCGTGAGGTGGATGAGCCACCCGGTGTATTTCGATTGCAGCGCGGTCATAATGCAAAGGTAATAAAAAATTGTCGGGCGGGCGTGCAGGACGGGCCCGGTAATTCCGTGCAGCCCGTTTCCCGGGCCGGTTATTCGTAGCGGATGGCCTCGATCGGGTCGAGCATGGCGGCCTTCTGGGCGGGGTACCACCCGAAGAAGACCCCCGTCAGGGTGCAGACGGCGAACGAGAGGATGACGCTCCACGGCTGGATGTAGATCGGGAATGCCGCGGCGAGGTTGATCACGACGGCGGCACCGATGCCCAGCACGATGCCGATCAGACCGCCCGTGACGCTGATGAGGATCGACTCGATGAGAAACTGCGCGAGGATGTCGCGTCCCTTGGTGCCGATCGACATGCGCAGGCCGATCTCGCGTGTGCGCTCCGTCACGGAGACATACATGATGTTCATGATGCCGATGCCGCCCACGAGCAGCGAGATGCCCGCCACGGCCGCCAGCAGCACGGTCATCATGTCGGTCGTCGAGGTGAGCATCGAGGCCATCTCCTGCTGCGAGCGGATCGAGAAGTCGTCCTCGTCCGTCGGCTTGAGCCGGTGGTTTTCGCGCAGGATCGCCGAGATCTCGTCGATGGCCTGGTCGGTGTAGGCTTCGGTCAGTGCCGAGCAGATGATCTCCTGCAGGTGCGTGATGGCCAGGATGCGTTTCTGCACCGTCGTGTAGGGGGCGATGATCAGGTCGTCCTGGTCCATGCCCATGCTGTTGTAGCCCTTGCTCTCGAGCACCCCGACGATGCGGAACGGAATCGTGCCGAAGCGGATCACCCGCCCGACGGGGTTCTCGCCGTCGGGAAAGAGTTCGTCGACGACCGTCTGCCCCACGAGGCACACCTTGGCGGCCGTCTTGATGTCCTGCTCCGAGAAGCTGTCGCCGTCGGCGATGCGATAGCGGCGAATCTCCAGGTAGTCGAGGTTCACGCCGTAGACCGTCGTCGGGGTGTTGTTCGCGCCGTAGATGGCCTGCCCGGCGCTGTTGACCGACGGCGAGACGTAGGTGACATAGCGCGTTTTAGTCTGGATGTCCTCGAGGTCCTGGAGCTTGAGCGACTCCATGTCGTCGGCACTCAACTGCATGCCGCCGCGCCGGTCGCCGCCCGGGTGGATCATGATCATGTTCGAGCCCATCTCGCTGATCTCGGCCTGGATGCTGCGCTTCGAGCCCTGCCCGATGGCCAGCATCGTGGTGACCGACGCCACGCCGATGATGATGCCCAGCATCGTCAGAAATCCGCGCAGCTTGTTGTTGCTCAATGCCTTGACGGCTATTTTGAAAAGATTGGCGAAATTCATGGTCTACTCCTCCTGTCTGGGCAGCCGCGCCAGGGCGTCGGCCGCACTCAATATGTGTTCGTTGCGCCGGTCGTCCGTGATGCGGCCGTCGCGCAGGGTGATGTTGCGGCTGCTGTACTGGGCGATCTCGGGGTTGTGCGTCACGAAGATGATCGTGCGGCCCGCGGCGTGCAGCTGCTGGAAGAGCACGAGCACCTCGAAACTCGTGCGCGTGTCGAGGTTGCCCGTCGCCTCGTCGGCGAGAATGACCGCCGGATTGTTCACCAGCGCCCGGGCGATGGCTACGCGCTGCATCTGTCCGCCCGACATCTGGTTGCTGCGGTGCAGCAGCCGGTCGCTCAGCCCCACGGCCTTCAGCGCCTCGACGGCCCGTTCGCGCCGCTCGGCGGCCGAGCATTGCGGATTGTACATCAGCGGCAGCTCGACATTCTCGATGGCGGTCGTTTTCGGCAGCAGGTTGTAGTTCTGGAAGACGAAGCCGATCTTGCGGTTGCGCAGCGTGGCCCGCTGGTTCTTGTCCATCGTCCGCACGGAGATTCCGTCGAGGTAGTACTCCCCTGCCGTCGGCGTGTCGAGACACCCGAGCGTGTTGAGCAGCGTCGACTTGCCCGATCCCGACGTGCCCATGATCGTGACGAACTCCCCCTCGCGGATCGTGAACGAGACGCCGCGCAGCGCGTGCACCGTCTCGTCGCCCACGCGGAAGTCGCGCCGGATGTTTTCGAGCCGGATGATCTCCCTGGTCTGAACAGATGTCTCCATGGCTACTTCTTCTTGTTGCCGCCGCCCGGGGGTGTCGGCATGAAGGGACTGCGTTCGGCGGTCGGCATCTGCTCGACGGCGGCCGTCGAGGTCATGGCGACGGCTACCTCCTCGCCGTCGGTCAGCCCGTCGAGAATCTCCGTGCGGTCGCCGCTGGCGGCCCCGGTCGTCACGTAGCGCGGCGTGAGGCGCTGTCCGCTGCGGACCCAGACCTCGCGCTTCCCGGCAACGGCCGGTATGATGTCCGAAGCCACGCTCATGTCCAGTTCGGAGAGCAGTCCGGCATCGGGAACGAAGCGCAGCGCCTTGGTCGGAATGGAGAGGGCATTCTCCTTTTCGAGCGTGTAGATCGTGACGTTGGCCGTCAATCCGGGTTTGAGCTTCAAGTCGGGATTGTGGGCCGTGATGACCACTTCGTAGGTCACGACGCTCGACTCGGTCGTCGCTTCGAGCCGCACCTGCTCGACCGTCCCCTCGAACGTGTCGTCGGGATAGGCATCCACGGTGAACTGCACGCGCTGTCCGTCGGCCACCTGCCCGATGTCGGCCTCGTCGACGTCGGCGATGACGCGCATCTGCGTCAGGTCGTTGGCGATGGTGAAGAGCGTCGGGGTCTCGAAGCCCGCGGCCACGGTCTGCCCCTCCTCGACGGCCCGGCTGATGACCACGCCGTCGATGGGCGAGGTGATGGTCGCGTAGTCGAGGTTCTGCTTCACCTTGACGATCGCCGCCTGCGACTGGGCATAGGCGTTGCGGGCCTTTTTATAGAGGTAGAGCGCCTCGTCGTACTCCTGGTCGCTGACGAGCTCCTTTTCGTGAAGCGTCTTCGTGCGGGCGTAGTTCTTCGACTGGTACTCGTATTCGGTCTTGCAGCTTGCCAGCTCCGCCTCGGAGGACTCCAGCTCGGCCTGAAGCGTCACCTTGTCCATCTCGGCGATCAGCTGTCCGGCCTTCACCACGTCGTTGTAGTCGACGTAGAGCCGGTCGATGATGCCCGAGACCTGGGTGCCGACCTCCACCTCGGTGACCGGTTCGACCGTCCCGGTCGCCGTTACCGAGTTGCTGATCGCAATGCGGCTCGTGGGGGCGGTCTCCAGGGAGATCTCCTCCCGTTTCGACGGGCGCAGCAGCACCCAGAGCACAACGGCGGCAAGGAGAACGTATGCCGCAATGAGCATGTTCCTTTTTTTCATGATGTATGCGTCGGTTGTTTGTTTGCGAGTCAGATCGTCGTGACGGGCCGGCCCTGGTAGATGTCGAGAAGCGCCATGTTGAGCAGTGCGACATACTTCGCCTGCAGGACCTCCAGCCGGGCCGACGAGAGTTCGTTCTGCGCCGTGATGAGCTCGACCGTGTTCTTCATGCCGACGCGGAACTGCTCGTCGGTCAGGTCGTAGCTCTCCTGTGCATAGCGGCGCTTCTCGACGGCCGCCGTGTACTGCGACTGGGCCGAGACGGCATCCAGATAGGCCGTTTCGACCTCGCGCAGCAGCGTCTTTTCGAGGTTGAGCCGTTCGAGGCGGCTGTTCGAGACGCTGATGCGCGCCTTATTCACGGCGGTGCGGTTTTTCCGGTTCGAGAAGATCGGGATGTTGAGCGAAAGCCCGACATTCTCGTTGAAGCGGTTCCATATCTGCGAGCCGCTTTCAAATGCGCCGCCCGACATGTATCCGGTGCCGATGCCGGCCGTAAGGGAAACGGACGGAAGGAAGCCTGCGCGCGCCTGCCTGACTTCCAGCTCTGCTGCTTCGATGGATAGGTCACCCCGTCGGATTTCGGGCATGACTTCCAGTGCCGTCGCGTAGATTTCGGTTTTTTGGGGCAGAGCCGTTACCACCTTATCCTCACCTGCGGCGGGTGCGGCAAGTTCCATCTCGTCCGTTATATCGAGTTCGAGCAGCTGCTTGAGCTGCAATTTGTAGTTGTCGAGTGTCGTGCGGGCCACGACGACCTGATATTCGTCGCTCACGTACTGGCTTTCGATCTGGGCGAAGTCGACCTTGCTGATCGACCCCGTCCGCCACATCTCGCGGGCCCGGTCGCGCTGGGCGCGGGATACTTCGGCCGTGCTGACGGCGATCTCCACCGCTTCGGAGGCGTAGAGCGCCTGCATGTAGGCCTCGACCAGGGCCAGGCGGATGTCGTTCTCGGCCTCCTCGACCGTCAGCGCGTCGATGCGGTTCTGCAACTGCTGCCGGCGGACCGTCGTGCGGAGCATCCCGCCCTGATAGAGCACCAGATCGGCGTTGACGCCGTAGGTCCCCGTGTAGGAGTCGTTGTCGGAGACGTTCGACGACGGGTAGTTCGTGTAGGCCTGCGTCGTCGAGGCCGTGAGCGACGGCAGCAGGGCCGCCCTGGCCTCCTTCGTGTCCTCCACCCCCGAGAGGTAGTCGTTGCGGTTCTGCTGCAGCTGGATGTTGTTCTCCAGCGCATAGTCCAGACACTCCTGCAGCGTCCAGCACTTCACGGCTTGCTGCCGGTCTGCGGTCTGCTGCGGCGTTGTTGTCGCCTGCGCCTCAAGTTCCTGCTCTTCCGATACCTGTTCGGCCGTTTCTGTCTGTGAGGGCTGCTGCGCGACAGCTTCTGCCCGGGCTGTATCCATTCCGCATGCGGTCCAGACGGCACCACTGAGCAATATCATCTGTATGAGTCTCGTTTTCATGGTCTTTTCGGTTTCCGACGGCAAATGTAGGCGATGCTGCCCGCCCGTACAATCAAAATAGACGAACGGCCCACTTTTGTCGATGAAATCCCGCTTTTGCCGGATAACCGGACGCGCAATTTTCCAAACATGAAGGGGACGCTTTCCACTTTCCGGATAGTGGTTTCGACGGTAACCGTCTCGATGACGACGGCTTCGGCGATCGGGTTGGCTGTGATAACGTTGACCTCATCAACCGGGCCGCCCGCGTCCGAATGGATCAAAAGGCCCCGGTGCATACGGCACCGGGGCCTTTTTTCGGATTGTCCGGCGACGCTGTCTCCGGAACGGAGGACACCCGGCGGATGGGAATGCAGGCAGGCCGGGCCCGGACGATGCGCGGGTCAGAAGCGCCACGTGGCGCCGAGGTAGAGGTCGCGCGGGCGGATGGCGTAGCGGCACGACGAGGAGCTCAAGGCGTCGAAGAGCGTGTAGGCGTAGGCTGTTTCGCCGAGCAGGTTCGCCGCCGTGGCCGAAAGTTCCCAGCGCTCGCCGATCTTCCAGCTCACCGAGACATCGGCCAGAAGCAGGTGCTTGGACTGCGTGTCGGAGAGCTGCGTGTAGTAGTGCTCGCCCGTCAGGCGGATGATGAGGCGTTCGGTCGGCGAGAGGCTGACGGTCAGTCGCTGGTCGGCGGCGTGGCGCGCCGAGGTGCCCGAGCCCTCGATCTTCAGCTGCGTGTAGCGGTAGTTGAGCCGGTATTCGGCGTTGATCCAGCGCGCGAAGCGAAGGTTGATGCGCGGCGAGAGGGTGAGCGTCCGGTTGCGGTACGGCATGCGACTCCCCTCCTGCAGCATCTGCGCATCGGCGTTCATGAAGGAGGCATCGAGCCCCGCCTGCCCGTGCAGGGCGTCGAGGTTCTTGCTGATGCCCGCCGAGAGTTGCCACGACGAGGTGTTTGTCGTCTGCTCCGCCCAGCCGCCGACGAGGTAGTCGCCCTCGAAACGCTGCGTGGCGAGCAGCGGCAGGCGGCTCCGGCTGCCCCACGCCATAAGGTAGGCGAACAGGCCGTCGAGCGGGTTCTTGTAGTTGGCCGCCGCGGAGAAGGTGGTGTGCCACGCCTGCTCGAGCGACGAGGTGCCCGCGCAGAGCGTGCGGTAGTCGCGCAGCAGCACGCAGGGATAGATCCTGCTGTCGTCCGGCGCCGCCTGCCCCGTCGATGCCGAGGCCGAGAGGGCCCAGTAGGCCGAAACCTCCCAGCGGGCCATGATGCGGCTGTCCCAGACGGGCAGGTCGGCCTGCCGCTGTCCGGACCAGTAGTGGCGCCACGCTGCGGGCAGTTCGCACGTGAGGCGCAGGCGCGAAGAGCGGAACGTGGCGGCGGGCTGCATGTAGGGACCGACGTATCCGAAGCGGGCATCGCCGTGTGCCGCCTCCGTTGCGACGCCCGTCAGCGTGCTTTCAAAGTCGCGCAGCAGGCCCGCGACGCCCCCTTTGAGGCGGAACGACCAGCGGCGTCCGGCCTGCATGTCCCAGGCGGCGTTGTGGTTCATGCGCAGCAGGCCGACATCGAGCTGTTGCCGCTGCGCGGAGCCTTCGCGCACGACATCCAGCTGCTGCGGCTGCGTGAGCCACAACATGTTCGAGGTGACGGTCATTGCGTGTCGTCCCGTGCGGCGGATATAGTCCAGATCGTTCTCCACGCGGAAGGCGGGCGCCGCACTCTGCTGCCGGTTGGGATAGGTGCCCGAGACGAGGGAGCGGAAGTCGCTCCAGACAAGGTCGGCCGCGAGCCGCTCGCGCAGGTAGACCCGCTCGGTGTTGGCCTGCAGCCGCACCTGCGCCGTGACCTGGCGGTTGCGCAGCCGGGCCTGCTCGCCGAGCTCCTCGATGCGTTCGCCGTCGCTCAGGTAGCGGACCGTGCGGGCCGCATAGTCCGACTGCGTGCGGTCGGCGGCGCAGGCGACGTGGGCGTTCAACTGGTAGTCGTCGGAGAGTTTCCAGAGGTTGTCCGCACTGGCCGCGAGCGATCGGTTCATCCGCGTGCGCCGGTCGTCGAGCGGCGCCTCGGAGAGCCCCGTCGAGAACCACTCGGGTGTCGCGTAGCGGTTGGCGCCGCCGTTGAGCAGGTCGTCGACGCTCAACTGCCGCAAATCGGCCGTCGGGTCGCCGCCCGTGTTCTCGCCCTTGACGTTGTACATCGACTGGCTGCCCGATGCGATGCGCATGGCGAAGGCCGAGCCGTTCCAGAGCGCCTCGTCGGTCGAGGCGCCCGCCGCGGCGCGCAGCGTGCCGGTCCAGTGTGCCCGGGCCTGCTTTTTCAGGCGCAGGTTCAGCGCCGCACGGTCGCTGTAGATCATGTCGTGCAGGGCCTTGATCGGCTGGTGGTTCTCCATCACCTCGACGCTCGCCACGTCCTGCGGGGCGATGTTGTTCGTCGCCAATCCATAGCGGCCGTCGAGCATGTCCAGCCCGTCGATGTAGAAGCGGTTGATCGCCTTGCCGTTGTAGCGGATTTCGCCCGTCTTTTCGACCTCGATGCCGGGCATCTTGCGCAGTACGTCGGCGATCGTGCGGTCCTGCGCCTCGGTGAAGCTCGCGACGTTATAGCTTACCGTGTCGCCCCGCAGCGAGAGGCGCGGCGCGCGGATCTCGACCTCGCGGATCGCGACGGCACCGGCTTCGAGACGGATCTCCCGTGGCACGCGGGCGGCATCGAACCGCTGCGTGCGGTAGCCCATCATCGAGACCTCGATGCGGGCGACGTGCCGCCCCGCACGCGGCCGGAGGCGGTAGGTGCCGTCGGCTCCCGAGGTCGTATAGCCCGCCTGGTGGCCCGTGCTGTCGGCCGCCAGCACGATGGCTCCGGCGACGGGACGTCCGTCGGCGGCATCCACGACACGGCCCGTCAGCTCCTGCGCCGATGCGGTTGCGGCAAATCCCAGCAAGACAATGAAAAATGCAATCCACTTCATGCGACGCTGCGGGTTATTCGAGTTCGATCGGGTTGTAGCCGCGCAGCAAATCACCCGGCCCGAGAGGCGTGCCGTCCTCGTTCTTGACGGTCATCCGCACGTTCGAGTTGTTCGTGAGGTAACCGATCGGGTCGGTCATTATCTTCTGCTTGAGCTCGCGGTATTTTTTACGGCTGGCTTTCATGTAGTTGCGCTTGGTCATGCGGATGGGCTCGACGCGCTCTTCCACACCCGTGGCCTCCAGGTCGAGCACCCCGGCATCGTCCCGGATGGCAAGGATCAGCCCCGGCAGCCCGCCGAACTTCCACGGCCCGACGCTCACGGCAATGTCGGGCGCATACCACGCCTCGTAGTTGCGGCCGCGGAAGGAGCAGCGGGACCGGCGGCACGCATAGCCGAGGATCGTCCGCTCGCCGTCGGCAAGCTCCCAGTCGATTGCGGGCAGGGGCTCGGTGTAGAGCAGATGGTCCATGTCGATCTGATCGATATGAGTCAGGCGGCCGGCCTTCTGGTCACGGAAGATGACGTCCTGCACGCCGCCGTGAAAATTCCCGAGGTTGGCCAGCACCTGTTCGGGCGGCGTGACGCGCACCAGCGAATCGGTCTGCCAGGTCTTGTAGGAGTAGCATTTCGTGACGTTGTGCCCGACCTGGAGCAGCAGGAGGTCCTCCATCGGGTCGTCGTTTTCGGGCCGCTGATGGTAGAGCATACGGTAGCTGACGACGAAGCGCGTCGTGTCGAGCACCTCGCTCGACGGTTCGGTCGTGTCGTAGGTCTTGACGCCGTCGGGCGTATAGGTAACGAGGGTCTGCTGCGCCTGTACCGCGCAGATCGAGGCCGCAAGGGCGGCCAGGGTGATGACAAAGAGTTTTTTCATGGCGAATATCGGTTTTTGTTCCGATGACAAAGGTCGCACGAAATCCGGCAGGCGATGGTTAACGCTCCGTTAACGAATGTTAAATAGTCTTAACGCCGTTGGCCGTGGCGTTTTTATGCGTACCTTTGTTTCGCACAAAACGCGCATCGGGATGAACAAACATCGCTTCGGCCGCATATCGCTTCTGGTTACCGCCTCGCTGGCGGTGCTCGTCGCCGTGCAGGCGTGGAGCCTTGCGGGTATGTACCGCGACCGCCGGCGCGAGTTCTCGCGGCAGGTGATGCAGGCCATGACGCGTGCCGCCTACGACGACCTGCTGCTGGGCAACAAGCCCTCCGGGCACCGCAGCCACATCACCTTTTCCTCGTCGGGAAACATCGACTCGATCCAGGTGGACATGATTCAGGAGATCTCGGTGAAGAATCTCAACGGCGCAGGCAAGAGCATCACTTTCGTTCCCCAAACGGCGGCCGACACGCTCCACCACGATATCAATATCTCGGACGGCGAAACGACCCGCCACATCCGGCAGGAGATCCGCATCCCGTCGGTCTATGTCCTGCGGCTCAACATGGCGCGCTACGACTCGTTGCTCACGTGCAACCTCGCGGCGGCGGGCATCGACCTGCCCCATCTGGTGGATATCGTGCAGGGAGAGGCCGATTCAACCTCCACGGCGCAGCTCATCTCCTCGCGCCCGCCTGCGGACGGGGAGGTGGTCCTTGCGGCGTGCAACGACTCGCTGCGGCTTACGGACCCGCTGACCTTCACGACGCCGCTCACGACCGACGACGAGCTGCTCTTCCGCCTGCGCATCGAGAACCCCGACCGGCAGCTCCTGCGCGACATGGCCGGGGTGATCCTTTCGTCGCTCCTGATGCTTGCGGCCGTGGCCGGGGCGCTGATCTACCTGCTGCGCACGCTCTTCCGGCAGAAGACGCTCGAGGAGATGCGCCTCGACCTGACGCACAACATCACCCACGAGCTGAAGACCCCGATCGCCGTGGCCAACGCCGCGAACGACGCCCTGCTCGACTTCGGGGCGGCCGACGACCCGGCGCGCCGCGGGAGGTACCTTACAGTCATCCGCGAGCAGCTGGCCGCGCTGGGCGGCATGGTGCAGCGCATCCTGACGATGAGCGTCGAGGAGCGCGAGGAGTTCACGCTCCGCCGCGAGCGCTTCGCACTCGGGGCGTTGCTCGACGAGACGGCCGCAAAATTCCGGATGAAGGCCCGTGGTCGGGCCGAAATCACGGTGCGGGTCGAGCCGGCGGACCTCGCGGTGACGGCCGACCGCTTCCACCTCGGGCACGTGCTGGACAACCTGGTGGACAATGCGCTGAAATATTCTGTCGAGCGGGTGTCGGTTCTCCTCACGGCCCGGCGCACTGCAAAAGGGGTCGAGCTGCGCGTCGCTGACAACGGCATCGGCATGGACCGCACGGCGCAGTCCCACATCTTCGAGAAATTCTACCGCGTGCCGACGGGCGACCGTCACGACGTCAAGGGCTTCGGACTGGGGCTCTACTACGTGCGGCTCATTGTAACGCGCCACGGCGGTACGGTCTCGGTCGAGAGCACGCCGGGCCGCGGTTCGACCTTCACACTGATTCTGCCCGATGAAGAACGATAAGATCCGCATGCTGCTCGTCGAGGACGAGCGGACGCTGGCCGACATCATCGCCGACACACTCGGCGAACGGGAGTTCGACGTCACGGTGGCCTACGACGGCGCCGAGGGGCTGCGGCGCTTCGACGCCTGCCGGCCCGACGTGGTCGTCACGGACATCATGATGCCCGGCATGGACGGCTACACCTTCGCCGGGGCGCTGCGCCGCCGCTCGGCCGATGTGCCGATCCTCTTCCTCTCGGCCCGCTCGGCGGCCGAGGATGTGGTGCGCGGCTTCGAGACGGGCGGCAACGACTACCTGCGCAAGCCCTTTGCCATGAGCGAGCTGGTCGTGCGCGTCCGGTCGCTCGTCGGGCGCAGCCGCGCGACACGGCCCGCCGCCGGGGTGCACTACGCCGTCGGCCGCTTTCAGTTCGATCCCGAGCGTCAGACCCTCGCGGACGGCGTGCACGTGCGCGAACTCTCGGCCCGCGAAGCCGGGGTGTTGGAGATGCTGTGCGAGCGCATGGGCGAGATTGTCCCGACGCAGCTGATCCTGCAGCGCATCTGGGGCGACGACACCTTCTTCAATGCCCGGAGCCTGCATGTCTTCATCACGCGGCTGCGCCGCCTGCTGGCCGCCGATCCGTCGGTGCAGATCGTCAACGCCCGGAGCGTCGGCTACCGCCTGCACGCGTGATCCCTTCCGCGCGGCGCGTGCGGCGGCGCGCAAAACATGGATTCGGGTAGAAAACTCCGTAAAACGTATAACTCCGGCCGGCGGCCCTTGCGTACCTTTGTATCGGAAACGGAAACGCAAACCAACGAACCGCAAACGATATGAAGACCCGATTCATGCTTGCGCTTGTCGCATTGGCACTTAACACAACAACGATCATGGCACAGGAACAAATCAAACAGACGGCCGGCCGCGACCAGCTGGGCGACTTCGCCCCGAAATTTGCGGAACTGAACGACGATGTCCTCTTCGGCGAGGTGTGGAGCCGCACCGACCGCCTCGGGCTGCGCGACCGCAGCCTGGTGACGATCACGTCGCTCATCAGTCAGGGAATCACCGATTCGTCGCTGACCTACCACCTGCAGACGGCCCGGCAGAACGGCATCATCCGCACCGAGATCGCCGAGATCATCACCCACATCGGCTTCTACGCCGGGTGGCCCAAGGCGTGGGCAGCATTCCGGCTGGCCAAGGAGGTATGGGCCGGGGATACGACGGGTGAGGATGCCCGGGCGGCCTTCCAGCGGCAGATGATCTTCCCCGTCGGCGAGCCCAACACGGCCTACGCGCAGTACTTCACCGGCAACAGTTACCTGGCTCCCGTCTCGCGCGAACAGGTCGCCGTCTCGAACGTCACCTTCGAGCCGGGCTGCCGCAACAACTGGCACATCCACCACGCCGAAAAGGGCGGCGGGCAGATGCTCATCGGTGTGGCCGGACGCGGCTGGTATCAGGAGGAGGGCAAGGCTGCCGTGGAGATTCTCCCGGGCACGGTGATTCACATCCCGGCCGGCGTGAAGCACTGGCACGGCGCCGCGGCCGACAGCTGGTTCGCCCATCTGGCCTTCGAGGTGCCGGGCGAGAAGACGTCGAACGAGTGGCTCGAACCCGTCACGGACGAGGAGTACGGCAAGCTGGAATAGACTGTCGCGTTTCAGGAGACTTGCCGCCTTTACAGGAATCCGGCCGGTCGCAGCTTCGGACTGCGGCCGGCCGGTTGTGTTGTGCGGCGGCGTGAATGCGTGCTGTGATGCGGGGCGGATGCGTGACCCGTTGTGTTGTGCTGCGGTGAGCATGCCCGCTTGTGAGGCGAGGCGGATATGCGGTGCAGCGACCGCCCGGGTTTGTGGCGGAGCGGATATGCGGTGCAGCGGCTGACAGGGTGTGTTGCGGAGTGCGGCGGCGGACTACCCTACCGTTTGGCGACGAGCGTGATGATGAGCGACAGGGCGGTGAGCAGGGCTCCGGTTCCCACGACGCCCGACCAGCCGAAGAGCACCCAGGCCGTGCCCGAGAGCAGCGTGCCGAGCGAGCCGCCGATGAAGTAGCAGCTCATGAAGATCGTGTTGATCCGGTTGGCGGCTGACGGGCAGAGCTCGAACAGCGGTGCCTGGTTGCTCAGCTGGATGCACTGCATGCCGATGTCGACGAGCAGGATACCCCCGATGATCGGCCCGTAGTGGTCGCCGCCCGCGGCGAAGAGCCCCCAGGCGGCCAGCTGCAGCAGCGCCCCGAAACAGTTGAAGCGGTAGACGCCCAGCCGGGCGATGTACTTGCCGATGAAGGAGGCCGTCACGGCTCCGGCGATGCCGCACAGCCCGAGCATTCCCACCACGTCGCTGCCGGCGTGGAAGGGCTCCTGCGCCATCTTGAAGGCGAGCGTGGCCCAGAAACCCATGAACGAACCGAAGGCGAGCGCCGCGCGCACGGAGTGCAGCCGCAGCAGCGGGTACTGCTTCAGCAGCGTGAAGAGCGAGCGCATGAGCGCGGCGTAGCTGCCCGTGAAGTTGGGCTTCTCGTCGGGCAGGATGCGGAAGACGAGCACGGCGCAGACGAGCATCATGCCCGTGGCGATGCAGTACATCTCGCGCCAGCCGAGCCACTCGCCGACGGCGCCGCTGACGACGCGCGAGGCGAGGATGCCCGTGAGCAGTCCCGAGAGGATGATGCCCACGTTGCGGTTCTTCTCCTCGGGGCGCGAATACTGCGCAGCAAAGGGGATGAAGAACTGCGGCACGACGGAGCAGACGCCGATAACGAGCGAACTGACGTGCAGGACGCCGATGTCGGGCGCCGTCGCCGTGGCCAGCAGGGCGAGGATCAGCAGCGTGAAGTCGACGAGCAGAATCCGCCGGCGGCTGCGCAGGTCGGCGAGCGGAATGAGGAAGAGCAGCCCGAGGGCGTATCCGCACTGCGAGAAGAGGGCGATGTGGTTGGCGGCAAGGGTCGTGGTGCCCATCTCCTGCCGGATCATGTCGAGCAGCGGCTGGTTGTAGTAGAGGTTGGCGACCGAGACCCCGGCGATGACGGCCAGCGTGTAGAGCAGCCGGTTCGGGAATCCGGCTCCCGCTTTCAGACGTATTTCCATTCCGGATGGTTTTTGTGCGCAAAAATACGCAGAAACGGGTGAAAAACCTAAAAAATAAAGGGCCGGTTCCGATGTCCGTTCCGGTCGATATGGGATAATCCTCCAGACGTCCCGTTCGGACCGCATGCCCGCCAATCCGGAACCGGTAGTGGAAAGTGATTGTTTATTGCTTAAATTTGTCGAGAAAAGTCGGCCAAATGATGTGGAAGGTGGTAAGCAGTCTTTGGCGACGGAGACAGGGGCAGAAAAGAAAAAGAAGATTATGGACAATCTGGAAGCAATGTATTGGCTGGCAATAATACAGCAAGCCAAAGAGGGCGACAAGGAGGCGATGGAGCTCTTGCGTCAGGAAGACGAGTTCAGGACGGAGACTGGTCAGCCGACCGTACAGGAGGCCTTAAGGCAGAAAGCGGAACAGGCGGCGCATCCCTACATCAACCCGAATCCGGACGAGCGGGACTTGACCAAAATTCTGATGGAGGACGGAAAGGAGACGGCGGCGGAATGGATGAAAACGCAGCCGGAGCGATGGCACGGTTTGGCAATCGAGGCGATATACGAGTGTTTGAGGAAGGGTTGGCCGCTTCACGATGGGAACATTCAGAGTACGGCGAGAGAGATCGACGCGAAGCGGAATCCGAAAGGCTGGTAAGCCCTGTCCGACAGCAAATCTGTATGTACCTATTGACGCTACTCGAGGCCCGTCTGTTCCTTGCCGACCTCCATCGTCCGTAACATCTCGGCGCAACTCGGTACCTTTTTCAGTTCAATAACTTCCGTCATTTCTTGTCTTTTTTATTATATTTGTAAGGTCACATTGTTGACACTGCAAATATACAGATATTTTCTGTATATACAAGCGAATTGTAAAGATATCTTCTGTATTTTTTATGAGTGGAGCCGATATAATATGTAAGTTGCTGATAAATTATCAGTTGAACCCGAAGTCCTTTTCGGAAAAGATCGGATTAAACCGTCCTCAAACTATCTATGACATTCAAAACGGGAAGACAAAGAATATTTCTGTAAAGATGGCTGACAAGATAATTTCTGCATTTCCTGAAATTGATCGCAGTTGGTTACTCACAGGTGAGGGCAACATGCTAAAGCCAATGGGAACAGTATTTGTTAAAAAGAGTGATGGTATCCCCTTCTATGATATGGATGTGACGGCCGGGATCACGGAGTCGTTCGCGGATGTGCGGGAAGAGGTGCAATACTATATCAATTATCCGCCGCTGAATGACTGTGACGCTGCTTTTCCGGTGTACGGGGATTCCATGGAGCCTGATTTCTACCCCGGCGATGTGGTTCTTGTGCGCGAAATTCGCAATGTTGATTCGATGCTTTGGGGTGAACCGTATCTCATTATCACCGATGCGGCATGCGACAACCTGCGGACAATAAAGAATGTCTATCTCTCTGAGGATCGGCGCAGCTTCATTCTTCGGGCCACCAATCCGAAGTATTCAGGCGACACGATCGTCCCCCGAGACAATGTACTCAAGATATTCCTGGTTAAAGGAAAAGTAGCCCGGAGACAACTATGAAAACAAAACTATACGATAAACCAATCATGGATGTTGACAAAAACGGAATATCGCATGATTATAAAGAGAGAATAAATGCGACCCTAATAAGGATAACTGTCATTATTGTAGCTATTATTACGACAACAACTACAATTGCACAGGACGCATCTAAAACTAATTTTGAAAAATATATAAAGAAATTCGATATCATCGAGTATATCAGAGATATAGACAACTATAATCCAGCTTTATTTTGGGATGCTGTTGCAAAAAATAATGAGCAACTAACAGAACTCAAGAATAAAATACAAAAAGGAAATAAGATAGCCAATAGTGCTATGCATGAAGTGTGTATGGGGACCCAATCTTATACGTCGTATGATGATATATTCGTGATGGTTCCAGAAATGCAGTATATTGCAGATTCATTGGCGGCAAATTTAGGCCTTAGTATAAAGATATGTATTATATCCGATGAAGAGCAAAATGCATTTGTAACGCCTAACGGCTGTATATTTGTCACCAATTCATTAGTCACAAAAGCAACATATCCACAGTTGCTTGGAATATGCGCACACGAAGTCGCACATTATATTTTACGACACCAGATTCTTAACACATATGCCCAAAAAAAGAAACTGAGGAATAATAAAATCACTGCGGCGATTGCATCAGCGTCAATTGCTGCTGCAAATATTTATGCTTCAGCAAATGGTGTTGCAGTGAATGATGATACTGGAAATTTTGCAGAGGGCATGTTTCAAGCTGCAGAGTTAAATGCCCAGCAATTTTACTATAAATACAGCAGGGAACAAGAAATAGAAGCTGATATTATAGCATATCGTTTCTTAGAATGGTTAGGTTTAGAGGGCAATATGTATATAAAGATCATCAGAGCAATGGGATTCGATAATGATAAATATTACGACAGTGAATGGGACCATCCGGCCATGCAATATAGGGCAAATTTGTTAGAATACTTAAAAGTTTCATGTTCTACAGATGGTATTATACCTCGTACAATAGAATATTTATCATCAAGCGGTAAAGAGTTATTCAGATATAGAGCAATACGAGAAATATATGACATAAATATTCATAAGTACATTACAGACGAATTATTTATCAAAAAGTATGGAGATAAAATATGGGAGCAACTACAAAGCGACTATGAAAATATGTTAGATGAATAAACGACAGCTTTGAAGGTGGTTGGCATACGGATTTTTTTGACAACTATTTGACAACATCAGCAAACACATCTGCACACATAGGAAAAATAGATGCTCGGAAAGAGCAATATCTGGTGGTAAAAGAATATGAAAAAACCGGCGAACAACACCCGTTATTCGCCGGTTTTCAATAATTCATTATTTTGAGCTGAAAGCGGGATTCGCACGCGTGCTGCGCGCGGACGATTGATCTTGTTGGCACTCCGGCCCCTGAAAGGGGCGGCGAGGGTCACGGGCAGCGAATCCCCGTGTATCTGTGAATACGGCAAGAGGAGAAATCTCGCGGCCTCTCCTCTTCTGTGAGCGGAAAGCGGGATTCGAACCCGTGACCCTCAGCTTGGGAAGCTGATGCTCTACCGACTGAGCTATTTCCGCATTACGGAGTACAAAGATACTCCGCTTTTTTGATTTTTCAACTTTTCGCAGGCCGTTTTTTCGCTTTAACCCACGATTTTTTTCAGCGACGCCAGATTCTCGGGGTTGCGCAGCGCCTTGCCTTCGGCCGTATAGAGGTACTCCAGCCGCGGTCGGAAGTGCTCCTCGACCTTGCCGCGCACGACCTTCATTGTGCTGTTTACCAGTCCGTTCTGTTCGGTGAAGGCCTCGTCGACGATCGCCAGCCCCGCAGGCAGCCACCGCTCGGGGAACTCCCCGGCGTGGTCTCCGCCCGCCCGGTAGCGGTCGATCTCGGCACCGAGCAGGTCGGCTGCCGCTGCGGCCCGCTCTTCGGGTGCGACGCCCCGGGCCTCCAGCTCGCGGCGCAGCGCCTCGCCGTTCGGCACGACGATGGCTCCGGTGAAGGGGCTCTGGTTGTTGTGGATGATGATCTGGTCGATGTAGGGCGAGTTGCTCACGATCGACTCCTCCATCCCCTCGGGACTGTATTTCTCGCCGTCCGAGGCGATGAGCAGACTCTTGAAGCGGCCCAGCACGTAGAGGAACTCGTCCTGCGAGACGTAGCCCATGTCGCCCGTGTGGAGCCAGCCGTCGCGCACCGTCTCAGCCGTCGCTTCGGGATTCTTCCAGTAGCCCGCCATGACGTTCTCGCCGCGGATGATGATCTCGCCCTTCTCGCCGCGCGGAAGTTCGCGGCCCGCCTCGTCAACGATCTTCAGCTCAAGCGGGATGAGAATCTTGCCCGACGAGCCGAAGCGGTGCCAGTGGTACTTGGGTGAGTTGGTCGAGATGACGGGCGTCGCCTCGGAGAGGCCGTAGCCCTGGAACATCGGGATGCCGATGGCGTAGAAGAAGCGTTGCAGCTCGATGTCGAGCAGCGCTCCGCCGCCGACGAAGAAGCGCAGGCAGCCGCCGAAGGCCTGGCGGATGCGGCGGAAGAGCAGCAGGTCGAAGAGCGCGACGAAGGGCTTGAGCAGCACGCGCCACCCCGTGCCGCGGCTGTATCCGTCGGCGTTGTAGGCGTAGGCCATGCGGAGCGCCAAGCGGAAGAGCCGCTCGGTGAAGGCCCCCTTGGCGCGGATCGAGCTCTCGATGTTCTTGCGGAAGTTCTTGGCCAGCGCCGGGACCGAGAGCAGAAAGTGCGGCTGCACCTCGCGGATGTTCTGCGGAATGTTCTTGAGCGTCTCCATGGGCGTGGCGCCGACCTTCACCGTGGCGACCGACGCGCCGCAGGCGATCATGATGTAGAAGCCCACGACATGGGCGAAGCAGTGGTCGAGCGGCAGGATGATGAGCGTGCGGAAATACGACGGGATGTCGATGCGCGAGAGCGACTGCTCGACGTTGGCCGTGTAGTTGCGGTGTGTCAGTACGACCCCCTTCGGGTCGGCCGTCGTGCCGGACGTATAGGTGATCGTCGCGTAGTCGTCGTTGCGGATCGACTGTCCGATGGCGAGGAATTCCGGGCGGTGTTTCGACAGGTAGTCGCGGCCCAGCCGCTTGAGCGTGCCGTAGGCCGTCTCTCCCGGTTCGAGGGCGATGTGGCCCAGCACGATGACGTGTTCGAGTTCGGGCAGCTCGGCACGGATGCGGCGGATCTTCGGCAGCTGGTACTTCGACACGAAGATCGCCCGTACCTCGGCGTGGCGCAGGCGGAAGAGCAGGTCGTTCGACTCCTCGAGCTTGACCGACAGCGGCACGCTGATCGCGCCGGCGTAGAAGAGGCCCAGCTCGGAGATGATCCATGCGTTGCTCCCCTCCGACAGGATGGCGACCTTGTCCTTGGGGCGGATGCCGATCGCGGCGAGACCCGCACCGGTCTCGAGGGCCAGTTCGCGCGTCTCGGCGTAGGTCGTGGGCTCGAACTTGTGGTGACGCTTCTCGAGCAGGAAGGTTTTGGCCCCGTACTTCTCGACGGAGCTCTCGAACAGGTCGATGATGGTTTTCTTCATGTCAGTCCATTTTTAATACCGCAAGGAATGCCGACTGGGGCACCTCGACGTTGCCGATCTGGCGCATGCGCTTCTTGCCCTTCTTCTGCTTTTCGAGCAGCTTGCGCTTGCGTGAGATGTCGCCGCCGTAGCACTTGGCCGTCACGTCCTTGCGCACGGCCTTCACCGTCTCGCGGGCGATGATCTTGGCGCCGATGGCGGCCTGGATGGCGATGTCGAACTGCTGGCGCGGGATCAGCTCCTTGAGCTTCTCGCACATCTTGCGGCCGAAGTCGTAGGCGTGGTCCGTATAGGTGAGCGACGAGAGGGCGTCGACCGGCTCGCCGTTGAGCAGGATGTCCAGCTTGACGAGCTTCGAGAGCTGGTAGCCCGTGCGGTGGTAGTCGAACGAGGCATACCCTTTCGAGATGCTCTTGAGCTTGTCGTAGAAGTCGAAGACGATCTCCGAGAGGGGCATGTCGAAGTTCACTTCCACGCGGTCCTGCGTGATGAAGGTCTGGTTCTTCATCACGCCGCGCTTGTCGATGCAGAGCTTGATGACGTTGCCCAGGAACTCCGACTTGGTGATGATCTGCGCGAGGATGTAGGGCTCCTCGATCTTGGCGATCTTCGTGATTTCGGGCAGTCCCGAGGGGTTGTGGACCTCGAGCTGCGCGCCCTGCGTCGTCGTGACGCGGTAGGAGACGTTCGGTACGGTGGTGATGACATCCATGTCGAACTCGCGGTAGAGGCGCTCCTGGATGATCTCCATGTGCAGCAGGCCGAGGAATCCGCAGCGGAAGCCGAAGCCGAGCGCCAGCGAACTCTCGGGCTCGAAGGTCAGCGAGGCGTCGTTGAGCTGCAGCTTTTCGAGCGAAGCCCTGAGGTCCTCGTACTGGTCCGCCTCGACGGGATAGACGCCCGCGAAGACCATCGGCTTGACATCCTCGAAGCCCGCGATGGCCTCCTGCGCGGGATTGGCCACCGAGGTGATCGTGTCGCCGACCTTCACGTCGGCCGAGGTCTTGATGCCCGAGCAGATGTAGCCCACGTCGCCGGCGCGGATCTCGTCGCGCGGCTGCATCTTGAGCTTCAGCACGCCCACCTCGTCGGCGTCGTACTCGCTGCCCGTGTTGAAGAACTTGACGTGCTCGCCCTTGCGGATCGTGCCGTTGAAGACGCGGAAATAGGCGATGATGCCCCGGAAGGGGTTGAACACCGAGTCGAAGATCAGCGCCTGCAGCGGGGCCGCGTCGTCGCCCTTCGGGGCCGGGATGCGCTGTACGATGGCCTCGAGAATCTCCTCGACGCCGGCGCCGGTCTTGCCCGAGGCGAGCAGGATGTCCTCCTCCCGGCAGCCGATCAGATCGATGACCTGGTCCTTCACCTCGTCGATCATCGCCGACTCCATGTCGATCTTGTTCAGCACGGGGACGATCTCCAGATCGTGCCCCACGGCCAGGTAGAGATTCGAGATCGTCTGGGCCTGGATGCCCTGCGTCGCGTCGACGACCAGCAGGGCCCCTTCGCACGAGGCGATGGCGCGCGACACCTCGTAGGAGAAGTCGACGTGCCCCGGCGTGTCGATCAGGTTGAGCGTGTAGCGCTCGCCGTCGCGGGCCGTGTACTCCATCTGGATGGCGTGGCTCTTGATGGTGATGCCCTTTTCGCGCTCGAGCTCCATGTCGTCGAGTACCTGCGCCTGCATTTCGCGCTGGTTCAGCGTGTTGGTCTTTTCGAGCAGGCGGTCGGCAAGGGTGCTCTTTCCGTGGTCGATATGGGCTATGATGCAGAAGTTGCGGATGTTTTTCATGGTCCTCGCGTGAAAATGTGTGCAAATATACGAAAAAAATCGGATTTGCGGGCTGCCGGCGCATTGCTTTGCGATTTGCCGTTTTGTCCGGAATGCCGTATATTTGCAGCCTCGTTTACGTTGGGTTAAAAGGTTGAATCAAGATGTTGAGCAGACAGATCGCATCCAGACTGCGGGGTTTCGAGACCCCTTTTTATCTGTATGATACGGCGCTGTTGCGTCAGACGCTCGAAAGCGTCGTCTACGAATCGAACAAATACGGCTACAAGGTCCACTACGCCATCAAGGCCAACTACGACGACCACCTGCTGGCGATCATCCGCGAGTACGGCCTGGGCATCGACTGCGCGAGCGGCAACGAACTGCGCAAGGCCGTCGAGGCGGGCTTCGACCCGAAGGGCATCGTCTACGCCGGCGTCGGCAAGCGCGACAGGGAGCTGCGCTACGCCATCGAACAGGGGATTCTGGCCATCAACTGCGAGTCGATCGAGGAGCTGCACGTCGTCGACGGATTTGCGGCCGAAGCGGGCCGCGTGACGGACGTGGCGCTGCGCATCAACCCCGACATCGACCCCCGCACGAACCACTGCATCGACACGGGACAGGCCGACTCGAAGTTCGGTATTTCATACGAGGAGATCCTCGCGCATGCCGACGAGATCAAGGCGCTCAAGCACATCAACATCATCGGTATCCACCTCCACATCGGGTCGCAGATCCGCGAGCTGCACGTCTTCGAGAACATGTGCGAGAAGGTCAACGTCATCGTGGAGAACCTCGAGAAGATCGGTTTCACGTTCCGCATGGTGGACGTGGGCGGCGGCCTGGGCGTCAACTACGACGTGCCGGAGAACGAACCCATCCCCAACTTCGCGTCGCTCTTCTCGATCATCCGCAACCACCTCTCGGTCGGCGAGCGCGAGGTGCACTTCGAGTTCGGGCGTTCGATCGTCGCCGAGTGCGGCGAGCTCATCACGCGGGTGCTCTTCAACAAGACGACGGCCACGGGCCGCAAGCTGGTGATCGTCGACGCCTCGATGACCGAGCTGATCCGCCCGGCGCTCTACGGCTCGTACCACAACATCGAGAACATCACCTCCGAGGAGGAGGGGCGCGACAAATATACGATCGTCGGCACGGCCTGCGAATCGACGGACGTCTTTGACGAGAACGTCAGCCTGCGCAAGACGCGGCGCGGCGACCTGCTGGCGATCAAGTCGGCCGGAGCCTACGGCATGTCGATGGCTTCGCGCTACAACCTCCACGACCTGCCCGGCGCCGTATACAGCGACGAACTCTGAGCCCCATGTGGTTGACACTTGCCTTTACCTCCGCCGCGCTGCTGGGGTTGTACGATGCCGCCAAGAAGAAGGCCCTGACGGATAATGCCGTACTTCCGGTACTGCTGCTCAACACGCTCTTCTCCACGCTGTTCTTCGTTCCGGCGATCGTCTCGTCGGAGTGCGGGCTGGGCTGGTTCGACGGCACGCTGCTCGACTGCGAGCCCGGCACGGCGCAGGCTCACGGACTGGTTGTGCTGAAGTCGGCCATCGTGCTCACGTCGTGGATCTTCGGATACTTCGGCATCAAGCACCTGCCCATCACGATCGTCGGGCCGATCAACGCCACGCGCCCGGTGATGGTGCTCGTCGGAGCGATGCTGCTCTTCGGCGAGCGGCTCAACGCCTGGCAGTGGACCGGCGTCGTGCTGGCGCTCGTCTCGCTCTTCCTGTTGAGCCGCTCGAGCCGCCGCGAAGGGGTCGACTTCCGCCACAACCTCTGGATTCTCTTCGTCGCGCTGGCCGCCCTGACGGGTGCCGTGAGCGGCCTCTACGACAAGTACATCATGACGCGTCTCGACGCCGTCTTCGTGCAGAGCTGGTACAACTTCTACCAGCTGGTGATGATGTCGGTGGTCGTGGCGCTGCTCTGGTGGCCCAAGCGGCGTGCGACCACGCCCTTTCACTGGAGCTGGGCCATTCCGCTCATCTCCGTCTTCCTTTCGCTGGCCGATTTCGCCTACCTGCTCGCCCTGCAGCAGGAGGATGCGATGATCTCGGTTGTCTCGATGATCCGCCGCGGTTCGGTCGTCATCTCGTTCCTGTGCGGCGCGGTGCTCTTCCACGAGCGCAACCTCCGCTCGAAGGCCGTCGACCTGGCCTTCATCCTCGTCGGCATGGTCTTCCTCTGGCTCGGGTCGCGCTGACGCGCGGGGCATGCCTTCGGCCCGTGTGCGGGCGCCGTGCGCGGATTCTCGGCGCAAAGGTGGACAAAGTGCGGAAAATTCACTATCTTTGTTCGATTTTAGCAAATACATAAACTCAACAATATGAATATTTCCTACAACTGGCTCAAACGCTACATCGAAACGGACCTTCCGGCCGAGGAGGTGGCCCGTATCCTGACCGACATAGGACTCGAGGTCGAGGGCTTCGAGAAGATCGAGACCGTCAAGGGCGGCCTTCGGGGCGTGGTGGTCGGCCAGGTCGTGACCTGCACGGACCATCCCGACTCGGACCACCTGCACGTCACGACGGTCGATGTCGGCACGGGCGAACCGCTGCAGATCGTCTGCGGTGCGGCCAACTGCCGTGCGGGACTGAAGGTGCTGTGCGCCACGGTCGGCGCGGTGCTCTACCCCAACGGCGGCGACGAGGAGTTCAAGATCAAGCGGTCGAAGATCCGCGGCGTCGAGTCGCTCGGCATGCTCTGCGCCGAGGACGAGCTGGGCATCGGTCCCTCGCACGAGGGCATCGTGGAACTTCCGGCCGACGCGCCCGTCGGCATGGCGGCCAGGGAGTACCTCCGCGTCGAGGACGACTACCTGATCGAGGTCGGCTTGACGCCCAACCGGGTGGATGCCGCCTCGCACATCGGCGTGGCGCGCGACCTGGCGGCTTACCTCCGCAGCCGCGGCGAGCGGACGGAGGTGAAGTGGCCCGACGTCTCGGCCTTTGCCGTGGACAACCACGACCTGCCCGTGGCGATCCGCGTCGAGAACCATGAGGCCTGCCCCCGCTACGTGGGCGTCACGGTCTCGGGCTGCAAGATCGGCCCCTCGCCCGAGTGGATGCAGAACTGCCTGCGGGCCGCGGGCATCAACCCCAAGAACAACCTGGTCGACATCACCAACTTCGTGCTCTTCGAGCTCGGACAGCCGCTGCACGCCTTCGACGCCGCGAAGATCGAGGGCCGCGAGGTGGTGGTCCGCACCTGCGCCGAGGGCACGCCCTTCGTGACGCTCGACGGCGTGGAGCGCAAGCTCACGGACAAGGACCTGATGATCTGCTCGGCCGAGCGCCCGATGTGCATCGCCGGCGTCTTCGGCGGCCTCGATTCGGGCATCAGCGAGACGACGACCGACGTCTTCATCGAGAGCGCCTACTTCAACCCCGTATGGGTGCGCAAGACGGCCAAGCGCTTCGGCCTGAACACCGACTCGTCGTTCCGCTTCGAGCGCGGCATCGACCCCAACCTGCAGGTCTACGCCGCCAAGCGCGCCGCGCTGCTGATGAAGGAGCTGGCCGGCGGCTCCATCTCGAGCGAAATTACGGACATCTGCCCCGTGCCGGCCGCCGATTTCGTCTTCGACATTTCGTTCGCACGCATCAACGCGCTCATCGGCAAGGAGATTCCCCAGGAGACCGTGCGCACGATCCTGGCGGCGCTCGACGTGAAGATCCTCTCCGAGCAGGAGGGCCGTCTGACCGTTGCCGTACCGCCCTACCGCGTCGACGTGCAGCGTGAGGCCGACCTAATCGAGGATATTCTCCGCATCTACGGATACAACAACGTCGAAGTGCCGTCGCGCGTGCGTTCGACGCTCTCCTACGCGCCGAAACCCGACCGCAGCAAGCTCATGAACCTTGCGGCAGATTTCCTGACCGACAACGGCTTCACGGAGATCATGTCCAACTCGCTGACGAAGGGGGCCTACTACGAAGGTCTCGCCGCCTGCCCGCCTGAGCGCTGCGTGCGCATCATCAATCCGTTGAGCGCCGACCTGAACGTCATGCGGCAGACGCTGCTGTTCAACATGCTGGAGGCCGTCTGCCTGAACATCAACCACAAGAACGGCGACCTGAAGCTCTATGAGTTCGGCAACTGCTACTTCTACGACGAGGCGAAGCGCACGGAGGAGAATCACCTTGCGGCCTACTCCGAGGAGTACCGGCTCGCCATCGCCGTGACGGGCGTCACCACGCCGCAGTCGTGGAACACGAAACCTGCGAAGGCGTCGTTCTTCACCCTGCGGGCCGTGGCCGAGAAGCTGCTGCGCCGCTTCGGCATCGACATCTACGCGCTCAAGAGCGAGCCGACGCAGAGCGACCTCTTCGCCGAGGGGCTCACGATGTCGCTCAACGGCAAGGAGCTGCTGCAGATCGGTGTCGTCAGCAACAGGCTGCGCCGCCTGACCGACGTCAAGCAGGAGGTCTACTACCTCGAGATGAATTTCGACGCGCTGGTGCGCTCGACGAAGAAGCACCGCATTGCGGCCGAGGAGCTCTCGAAGTTCCCTGAGGTGAAGCGCGACCTGGCGCTGCTCGTCGACCGCGACGTCACCTTCGCGGCGCTGCGCAGCGTGGCCCTCGCCACGGAACGCAAGCTGCTGAAGAACGTCTCGCTCTTCGACGTCTACGAGGGCGACAAGCTCCCCGAGGGCAAGAAGTCCTACGCCCTGAGTTTCATCCTCGAGGACAAGACGCGCACGCTCGACGACAAGACCATCGAGCGCGTGATGGCCAACCTCACACGGCAGTTCGAGCAGCAGTGCGGCGCCCAGGTGCGCTCGTAACGCCAGACGGGCACTTCTCGCGACAACGTCCGGCTGTCCGCCTTGCGGCAACGAAAAAACTCCCGACCCGTGAAAGGGTCGGGAGTTTTTTTGTGGATGGCGGGAACGGAGCGGGACTTTGTGCGAGCGGTGTCCGCCTCCCCCGCTGCCGCTTACAGCACCGGCTTGATCTGCGGCGGCTGGATCGTCACGTAGGGCGTGCCGTTGTCGTCGCACGTCGAGACGAGGCGCACGGCCTTCACCGGACGGTCGGGGTGCAGCGTGATGCTCCCCTGCTCGAGTTCGCCCGCCCGCTCGAAGTGCATGCCGTCGCTGGATACCTCGGCGTAGCCCGTCGTGAGGATTGTCTTCGGCAGCTGGCGGTTGCCCGTCTGGAGGTACATCTCGCGGCAGGTGACCGGCTCGCGGAAGGTGTAGAGCACCCAGTCCTGCTGGCGGCACGCCCGCCGCGTGCGCGACAGGCCGCGGTAGGTCGAGGCGTTCGTGTAGGGGAACTGCGTGCTCTCGCCCATCGACGTGGTGATCTCGACGGCCGGGCGGATGGTCCGGTAGTAGGATTTGTCGGCCACGTAGGGGCTGCGGCCCGTGCCGCGGCGCGTGAAGAAGCGGTACAGATGCGGCCGGGCGGTTGCCAGCGGCCCCGTATAGCGGTGCTCGCCGGGCTGCCCCTCCTCGACATACCACACCTCCGAGCCGTCGTCCGCCGTGACGCGGAAAGCCCCGTCGGCATAGGTCACCGTCGGAGGAAAGAGCCGGAAGCGGATGCCCATGGCCGTCATGCGGTCGTAGTGGCGGCCGACCAGTTCGCGGTAGTATGCATCCCACCCCGCCGAGGGGCCGCCCCAGGCGATGTGCGCGAGGGCGCAGATGCGCGGGAAACACATGTAATCCAGGTAGTCGGGCTTCTCGGGCTCATGCGACACGTAAGCCTCGCTGAAGAAGGTCCCCTCGAACCCTTCGACGTGGCGCAGCTGCTCCGCCGTGAAGCCCTTGGCGGCGGGATCGAAGCCGTAGACCTTGCGCGCGTCGAAGATCGCCGCCCAGTCGTGCCCGTCTTCGTGGGGTGACTGCCGCATGTCGAAATAGAAGTATTCGCCCGGCATGACGACCGTCCGGTAGCCCTTCGACGTGGCATCGAGGCACGCCGCCGTGCTCTCCCAGCCGTAGACGCGGCTCTCGTGCGTGAACTCCCCGGTGCGCACCGCCTCGTTCCAGACGGCCGGGCGCTTGCCGTGGGCGCGGAGGATCGCCGTGACGCGCTCCATGAAGAGGTCCTTCAGCTCGTGGGGCGTTGCCATCCCCCGCGCGGCCATCAGCGCCCGGCAGTCGGGGCACCGCTCCCACTGCGAGAGGTCGACCTCGTCGCCGCCCACGTGGATGTATTCGGACGGGAAGAGTTCGCAGATTTCACCCAAAATATCCTCCAGCAGCGCGTAGTTCTCCTCGCGCGCCACGCACCACGCCGAGCGGTAATCGTAGCCGTTCGTCGAGAGCGTGTCGGGCGGGTAGTTGCAGCGGATCTCGGGATGCACCGAGGCGATGTTGCGGCTGTGGCCCGGGAGGTCGATCTCGGGGATGATCTCGATGTTGCGCACGGCGGCGTAGTCGATCAATTCGCGCATCTCCTCCTGCGTGAAGTAACCGCCGTATTTCTCATCCCACTTGCCATATACGGCCCTTACGGGCGAGTCGCCGCCGCGGAAGCCGCCCACCTCCGTCAGCTCGGGATGCGAGCGAATCTCGATGCGCCAGCCCTCGTCGTCCGTGAGGTGCAGGTGCAGTTTGTTGATGTTGTGGTAGGCCAGCAGGTCGATATAACGCTCGACAGCATCGGGTCCGATCCACGTGCGCGCCACGTCGAGCATCATGCCCCGGTAGGCGTAGCGCGGCGCATCCTCGATCTCGGTGCAGGCGATCGTGACCGGCAGCTCGCACTGCCCGGCATAGACCCCGGCGGGCAGCAGCCGCAGCAGGGCCTGGATACCGCAGAAGACGCCTCCGGCCGTGCCGCCCGCGATTTCGATGCGCTGCGGCGAGACCGACAGCCGGTAGCCCTCCGCCGCGAGCGCCGGGTCGAGGCGCAGGACGACGGCCTCGTCGGCCGACATGCTACAGTCGGCGGGTGCCAGGTCGAGGTAGCGGCGCAGGTAGTCCGCCTGCGGCAGGAGTGCACGGTCGCAGCAGAGCCACATCTGCGGCGTGAGGGTGCAGTGTCCGGGGCGCGGGGCTGCATGCGCGGGTGTCGGCTGCGGGTGGGCCGGCAGCGTGCCCAGCAGCACGGCCGCAAGCAGAAACAGAAGGCGGTGTTTCATGGCGATGATCGGATTTTGTACCTTGCAAAGGTACTTTTTTCCGGCGAAAATGCTACCTTTGCGATACATTTATCAGCACTATGGAAGACAAACGCCTGAAAGCCATGGCACGGCTGCTGGAGGTGATGAACACCCTCCGCCGCGAGTGTCCGTGGGACCGCGAGCAGACCTTCGACTCGCTGCGCAGCAATACCATCGAAGAGACCTACGAACTGGCCGACGCCATTACGGACCACAACATGGAGGGCATCCGCGAGGAGCTGGGTGACCTGCTGCTGCATGTCGTCTTTTACTCGAAGCTCGGCGAGGAACAGGGCGCGTTCGACTTTGCGGACGTGGCCAACGCCCTGTGCGACAAACTCATCTACCGCCATCCGCACGTCTACGGCGACATTCATGCCAACACGCCCGCCGAGGTCAAGGCCAACTGGGAGGAGCTCAAGCTGCGCAAGAAAAACCGCAAGAGCGGCACGCTGGGCGGCGTACCGCGGTCGCTGCCGGCACTGGTCAAGGCCTACCGCGTGGGAGAGAAGGCCGCCGGTGCAGGATTCGACTGGCAGCGCCGCGAGGATGTCTGGGAGAAGGTCCGCGAGGAGCTGTCCGAGGTCGAGGCCGAGATGAAGGCGGGCCGCAAGGAGGGGCTCGAAGCCGAGTTCGGCGACCTGTTCTTCGCGCTGGTCAACGCCAGCCGCCTCTACGGCGTCGATCCCGAGTCGGCCTTGGAGCGCACGAACAAGAAGTTCATCCGCCGCTTCAACTACATGGAGCAGCGCGCTGCCGAAGAGGGACATACGTTGCACGAGCTGACGCTCGACGAGATGGAGGCGCTCTGGCAGCAGGCCAAAACAGAAGAGTAGCCATGCGACGAAGAGAAGCTCTCGGCCTGCTGGCGGCCGCCCTTCTGCTTTTTGCCGGATGTACCACCCGGCAACCGGACGCTGCAACTCCGGAACCGTTGCCTGCGGGGGCCGTGCCGTTCGTGTACGACCGGCATCTGTATTTCGATGCGCTGGTTTGTGACACGATACCGGCCCGGCTCGTCTTCGACACCGGTGCGACGGGGCTCTACCTCGATTCGCTGTGGCTGGCCAATTCGGGATACAAACCCCGGCAAATGGTCTCCGGTGTCATGAGGGGCGGCGCCGGAACCGACATCACGCGTATGCGCATCATCCTGGAGTCGTTGCCGTTGCGGATCGACTCGATGCGGCTGCAAGGCGGTGAGGTCGTTCCCGAAATCGACCTCAAGGGAATTCTGGGGCGGCGGGCCGACGGGATTTTCGGCCAGCAGTTCTTCGATTCTCTGTGCGTGGAGTTCAACCTCCGCAAAGGGTACCTGCGTGCCGTGAAGGCCGATACGCTTCAGGCGGCCGGATTCACCCGTTGCGAAGTCGAAAAAGAGGAGTACCGGATTTTTGTGCCGGTGCGGGTCAATCCGGAAAAGGGGCTTGCGGTCGAAGGCCGTTTCCTGCTCGACATGGGCTATCCGGGTACCGTCACCGTCGGATCGTCCGTTGCCCGGCGTGCCGGACTGGAGCGGTTCTCCGGGAAAAAGGCGCCCTACTCCTCCGTATCGGCCGGAATCGGCGGCCGCGGACGCTCGTGGCTCTGTCGTGCCGACTCCGTCGCCGTGGGCGGATACACTCTCGCAGCTGTGCCGGTCGAGGTCTCGGAAAACGAAGCGGGCCTTCTCGCGGATCGGGATTTTGCGGGGCTGATCGGCAACGGCCTGCTCGAACGCTTCGACGTCGTGATCGACTTCGCCTCACCGGCGCTCTATCTGCGCCCTGCGGCCGGATTCCGGAGCCCGTTCCCGTATGAAACGGGCGGCATCAAGCTGATAGACCGGACGGATATCTGCGAGGGATGGATTGTCACGGGCCTTTACGAAGGCATTGCCCCCGAAGGATTGCAGCCGGGCGACGTCGTTGTCACGTGGGACGGCACGCGGCTCAAGGGGCATGCGTCGGCCGACAGTCTGCTGCGCCTGCGCGGACGCCACACCTTCACGGCGGTGCGCGGCGGTGCGGCGGCGGAATACGAAACCGAAGTCGAGGAGATACTGTAAAACTGTAAAAAAAGATAAACGAAATGGCTCTGATCAGAAAAGTACGCGGGCACGAGCCCGTGATCGGTGAGAACACCTTTTTGGCCGAAACGGCCGTCATCCTGGGCGACGTGACCATCGGCCGCGACTGCTCGATCTGGTACAACGCCGTGCTGC